>Ga0209367_1000258_pt1 | contig 46140 bp, 7 predicted proteins | sample WorMetLIZISLAND2_FD_187412 | JGI IMG/M metagenome (GOLD analysis project Ga0209367, IMG submission 187412) | Marine gutless worms symbiont microbial communities from Max Planck institute for Marine Microbiology, Germany - Olavius geniculatus... ... | reverse complement strand
TCCGGAAACTGTTGTCTTAATTGATCGATATTCATAAGATCTCCTTTCGTTTGTTCTTTTAAGGAGATCTTACACCATGGGTGTGACAGATACGGTCACACTAACCTTAAAAATGTAGATAGGCTCGAAATTTATTTTTCGTCATGCCGGGCACGATGAAATGGAAAAACCTATTATGGATTGCAACATTCGTGCCTCTATTTTTATTTTCTCTCGCCAATGTGCCATGGCGCGAAGTTTTATTTTATGGGACGCAGATCTGCGCAGATTTACGCAGATCATTTGATTGTTTCTTTTCGAAAAAAGACTCGAAAAGAAACAATCTGCTCTCAAGCCCTTCGGGCTGGTTATTTCGTGCTTTTTATTTCCCATTTTGTCTCGTCTGAGCTTGTCGAAGGTCGCATCCCTGCCGCGCCTTAGTCCTGCCTCATCGGACGACGGCGGGTTTACCTTCCCAATTCTTCAATCTGTGTTCATCTGCGATAATCTGTGTCCTATTTTTTCCCACTTCCGCATTCCGACTTCCCAATTCCTATCTCCTATTCCAACTTGACGTCATCGATCCAGCCTTTGTCCGAATAGCGAGTGACTGATCCATCCTTGGTGTAATTCCACTTGATTTCGTCACCGGCGACCACGGAATAAGTCTTTTGCTGCCAGGATGTCGATCCGGAAATTCTGCTTTTCTCACTCCCATTGATGTAGAACCTGAGATAATCATAATTGCTCTCACTGCTGACTTTCCACCAGAAAGTCAATGTTCCCGAGGTTTCTACGATGCGGCTGATGTAACTTTGTCCATAGTTTCCGATATCTCCACTGCCGGCACTGTAGCTGCCTCCATACACGGCATCCGTTGTGGCATACCAGAGTGCATTCCCGCCGGTTGCCCAATCATCGATGTTTCCATCTTCAAAGTCGTCAGCAAGGTCGCGTTTCTCTGTCAGGTATTCGGACCCTTCACCGATAGATAGCGCACCTGCGACCTCGAGCACCGGCGCGATGACGGTCACGAACCCGTCAGGCACGACACCCGAAAAATCGGCGTCACCCCCCACCCGGATGGCCTGCGCCTCGATCAAGACGTCACTGTCGACGCTATGAATTGCCATGTCCCAAGCCACGTCAAGATCGCCGTTTACCGTGAGGTTCCAATTCATGTTCGTCGCCAGCCATTCATAGGCGGCACTGTTGCCGTTGAGCAGCAGGTTGAACCCTGGCGGCCAATCCGCGTTTTCCCAGCCGAAAAAGCTGCCGGCCTCCAGCTCCGTGATATCTGAACCGACAACGATCGCATTCCCGCCGGGCACCAGCGGCCGATCCCAGCCAAAGTTTACCAGGGCACCGCCCTCGATCTGCAGCCGGCTGAGTTCGTGTACGCCCACCAGGTCGCTGTCGACGAAAGACGACAGGTCGTCTTCCGCATAAACCAGCAGTTCGTTTTCTCCCCGTATTTCGAGGATCTCATAATAAGGACCATCCACGTCGGAGGCATCCGGATCGATGAGATAGCCGGCATAGATCCGGTGGGGCTCAAAGCTTTCGGCGACCTGGATCAGCCATTGATTGTCACCCGGTTGGAGACACTCTCGATGTGACGCTTGCCAACCACCTCCAACGGCGTCGGTTGAGCGGAGGTAATGACCTGCCCGTAGACCGGGTCGAAATTGGATATTTTCAGTAACCCGGGCTGCCCGGTCTGCTCGATATAGACGGTGCCGGCACTGCCCATCTTATCCCCGTTATAAGACGAGGGACCGCCGTGGGCCGAGACACGCTCGGGATCGAGGCCGAGTTGGTCAGTGTAGCGCAGCACCACGCGACCCCCCGCACCGGTATGGTAGCGGCGGGCATTCCAGGCGCCGCCCCCATTGGCTGCAATGCGGCTGTTGTTGTCCAATACATTGAAAATATCCACCTCGATGGCGATGCTCCCTCCGGCGCCAGTCGCATCGTAATAAGACGTTCCCATGCCGCCGTTGGCCAGGATGTAGCCGTTATCGAGCTGCAGGGATAAGGCGTCAAGGCGCACGGCACCGCCGCCCGGCGCCCCGTAGCTGCCGTCGTAGTTCCCACCGCTGCCGGCCGACCGCGCGTGGCGATAGTCGCCATAGGCATCCAGCAATTCGTAACTATAGTCCCAGCCACCGATACCGGCGTGACTGCCGCCGGTTCGCTGCGCCGCAAAGGGCTCGTTGTGCCAGGTCGCGCCGCCCGGATACCCCTTGCCGTTGACATCGATGGATGAACCGTTCGACAGATAAATCCCGTTGCCCACCGTGATATCCAGGAGGTAGTCGGTGGAGTCATTACCTTCGGATGCGGTGATGGTCGCACCGTCCAGGAGGGTCAAGTCACCCTGGACGTCGATGTCCGACGCAATTACCATGGAATTTACGATCTGTGCGCCACCGTCTACCACGATCATATCGGCCTCCAGGGCAGCCTCGGCATCCACGCCCGTGATTGACAGATCAGCGGCCACCTCCAAACGGCCCTGAACCGTGAGATTCCAGTCTTGAATTGTCAGATCATTCACGGTTTGATCACTGTTCAGGGCCAAAGTGAATCCCGAAGGCCAGGCCATGTCCTGCCAATTGGAGAGGCCGCCGACCTGAAGACCACCCACCTGCAGTCCGCTATCCGGCTCCACCTGCAGGCCGTCGTTTTCTAGCACGATAACCCGATCCTGGCCAAAATCTGCGGCAGCACCGCCCCCGATCTGCAGACCGTCCAAAAGATGGATACCCACCGGGTCCTTATCGGCGACGCCGGACAGATCTTCATTGGAAGCAACGATTAATCGATTCGGAATTTCGACATCGACAATCTCGTAATAGGGGCCGTCCCAATCAGACCCATCGAGATCGACAAAGTAACCGACATGATTTTTATCCGGGCCGATTATGGGGTCTGCGTTCATTGACAACTCGTATGATCCGATCCATGGCGGACTGTTCTGGCCGCATTCCTGGTGGATGCCGTTGACCGTCTCGTCCGGGTCGAGCGGTCCCGGCCCGATCGCAAGTATATATGATCCCGCAGCAAGCGTGATGGAGCCGGTGGCACCAAAGTATGGTGGTCCCCGAAATTCGATGTCTGATAGATCGACGAAATCGTCTTCGGTCAGATCACCGTCATTTCTAAAAATCCGCAAATCATCAAACCAATATCCAGGTCCGCCAACGTTGAAGACGTCTAATTCCAGGTTAATGGCCGCCTCCTCCAGGATTTCAAAGGAATGGTAGGCAACCTCTGACTCGAAATCCAGGCAACCGGCTTCAAAAACATCCTCCATGGCTGTCCGGATAACAATGGCCCAGCGACCATCACCCCGATCCTCGATACCGGCAATGCGCTGCCTGCCGACCACTTCCATGGGTGTCGGCAGATCGGAATTAACGGTCCGGCCGGACAGCGGATCTAGATTGGATACCTTCAGCGTTCCAGGCCGGCCGATCGGCGCTATGTAGACGGTGCCGGCACTGCCCTTTTTATCCACATTGGAGCCCGAGTTGCCGCCATGGGCAAAGACGCGGGTCAGATCGAATCCGACATCCCGGCCGTAGCGCAGCACCACGCGGCCGCCGCCGCCGGTAAAGTAGCGACTAGTGTTCCAGCTGCCGCCGCCGTTGGCCTCGATCCGGTAGTTGGCGCCGGTATCTCGAATTTCACCGACCTCGATGTCGATGGAGCCGCCGGCACCCGACGGGTGCCCAGCCGAGTTTAACATGCTGCCGTTGGCCAGGATGGCCGCGTCGTCAAGTTCGAGCACGGCGGCCCGGATGCGAACGGCGCCACCGCCGGGGACCCCGTTGGAAGCGCCGGATCGGCCGCCGCTGCCGGGATATTGGGCATGCAAATAGTCACAATAAACGTCCAAGGGCTCGTAACTGCGACTCCAACCGCCGATACCGGCGTGGCTGCCGCCTGTCTGGTAGGCGGAATAGGTCGCGTTGTTCCAGGTCCGGCCTCGGGCATATCCCTTGCCGCTGACATCCACCACCGAGCCGGAGTAGATTATCAACTCGTTATCCACCTGGATATTCAACGGGTAAACCGAGGTTTCATCGGCGTCGAACGTCGTCATGGTCGCATCGCCCAAGAGGGTCAAATCGCCCTGGACATGGATGTCGGAGGTGATCACGGTGGCGTTGGATATCACGGCGTTGCCGCCCACCACGATCTCCCGGGAGCTGACGACAGCGTCTTCGTCCACGCCCCGCACGTAAAAATCACCCGTCGTGGCGAGACGGCCGGTTACGGTGAGATACCAGTCTGAAACCGTCAGGGTGCTGATGTTATAGTCCCCGTCGATGGTCAAATTGAAACCCCAGGACCAGACGGTTTGCTCCCCGCCGATCAGACCGCCCACCAGCAAGGCACTGCCGGCCCCGACGTCCAGGCCGTAAGATTGGGGTGCTATCAGCCGATCCGCACCAAAGTCCACGGTTGCGCCGCTCGCGATTTTGATCTGACTGAATTGGTGCACGCCCACCAGGTCATTGCCTGCAACCTGAGACAAATCCGCCGTGGCAAAGACCACCAGTTGACTTGGGCCTTCTGTGCCGGTAATTTCGTAATAGGGTCCATCCGCATCGGCGGCATCCACATCGATCAGATACCCGGCGTATTCTCGGTGCGCTTTAAGGAGCCCGTCAATTTCTAACACCCAATGATGCGCTTGGGGGTTGGCAACACTTATAATGCGGTGCCGGCCCACCACCTCAACCGGCGTCGGTTGATCTGATGAAACAGACTGTCCGGCCGCGGCGTTAAAATTAGACACGATTAACCGACCTGGCTGATCGCCTTCCTGAATGTAGACGGTACCGGCGCTGCCCGATATATTCGAGCAATCCGAAAATCCCGCATGGGCCGAGACACTTTCAATATCCGGGCCCGGGTTTTCGGCATAGCGGATTACGACGCGACCACCAGCGCCGGTATAGTACGAGCAATTATCCGGATCCCACGAATCGGCACCATTGGCTTCGATGCGGCTGGTGTCGTCGGACAGATCAATCGTGTTGACGTCGATATCGATGCTGCCTCCGGCTCCGGTGGGATGCATGTCGGATTCAAGCAGACCGCCGTTGGCCCGGATAACACCCTGGTTCAAAGTCAAAGACAAGGCGCGGATCCGAACCGCGCCGCCGCCGGGGGCCCCGTAGAAATCAAAGAAATTGCCACCGCTTCCGGGATATACCGCATGGAGATAGTCGCCATAAGATTCCAGTGGTTCGTCGCCGGAATACACACCGCCGATTCCTCCATGGCTGCCGCCCGTTATGTAGGCGTAATAGGGCGCGTTGTCCCAGGTTCGCCCGGCCGCATACCCCTTAGCGCTGACATCCACCGACGAACCGGCTTCAATGGTCATGTCACCATCCACCTGGATATCCAGGGGATGCACCGCGCTTTCATCTGCTGCCGGAACCGTGAAGCTCGTGGCATTGGTGAGGACCAGGCTGCCGTGCACCGCGATGGTCGGGGCGATTACGGCCGTGCCCGCGAATATCGCATCCGACCCCACTTCAATTGTGCCGGCCTCGACGACCGCACTCTGGTCAACGCTGCTGACTGACAGATCATGGGCCGCTTCCAGGCGACCGATTACCTTCAGGTTGCCTTCGGTAACCACCAAATCGTCAACGGCCAAGCTGTCAACCACCGTGAGATTCCCACCCGCGACCTCCAAATTATCCGCGGTCAGGCGGCCGTTCACGCGGATATCCCCTTCCGCAATCACGAGATCATCAGCCATCAGATCGTCGTTGATGTCCAGCGTAAAATCGATGGTTGGGAACTGCACCAAGTTGATAATGCTGCCGGCCATCAATGTTGCTGCTGCGTCTACCTGCAGATCCCCTGTGTCAGCGAAGAAGATTCGGTCCGAACCGAAATCGACGTTTGCCGAACCATCAATCTCCAGGTTGGTAAACTTGTGTACCCCCACCAGATCGTTGCCGACGATATCGGCCAGATTATCGGTTGATGCGACAATCAGGCCGTTTTCTCCTTGGATGTCGACGATTTCGAAATAAGGTCCTTCAGTATCTGAGGCATCCGGATCGATGAAATATCCGGTGTAGCTGCGGTCCGGCGCCAGGGCGTCATCGATTTGAAGCAGCCAGTTCTCTTCGCCCAGGTCCGTAACGGCCGCGATCCGGTGTTGGCCCACCACTTCCAGCGAAGTGGGTTGATCCGAAGCGATGACGCGGCTTTCGATCCGATCGGAGTTGGACACCTTCAGATCTCCGGGTCCATATCCACGCTGGATGTAGACCGTTCCGGCACTGCCCCGATATCCCTCGGTGCTTGATGATGGTCCGCCGTGGGCGGTGACCCGATCCGGATTGATGCCGAGATGTTCGTTATATTGCAGGACCACGCGGCCACCGGATCCGGTGTAGTATTTTTCCTGTTGCCAGAGGCCGCCGCCGTTGGCGGCGATGCGACTGGAGGTGCCGGCATCGGCTATCGACCCGGCTTCAATCCGGATGCTGCCGCCGGCACCGGTTGGGCTAATGGTATTGAAATCTCCCGCTGCCACCTTGCGTACCCGGTGGTTGGAAGTATCCGCGATGACGATATCGCCGTCGCTGTCCACGGCAACACGCTCGGGAGAATAGAGCTGCGCCCCGGAGGCCGCGCCGTGAACGCCGCTGTCGCCGGGATTCCCGGAGCCGGCAATAGTCATGATAACGCCGCTGGAATCCACCTTGCGGATGCGATGGTTAGTACGATCCGCGATGTAGATGTTGCCGGCGCCGTCCACCGCCACCCCCGTAGGATAGTAAAGCAACGCACTGACGGCGGGGCGGTTATCACCATTGTAGCCGTAACTTCCGGTGCCGGCGATAGTCGAGATCGTGCCGCTTTCATTGATCTTACGGATGCGCTGGCCATAAAATTCTGCGATGTAAATGTTGCCGGCGTTGTCCACGGCGACATCATACGGGGTGTGGATCCAGGCCGAGGTGGCCGTTCGGTTGTCGCCGTTGTAGCCGCGACTTCCGGTGCCGGCAACGGTGGTGATGGTGCCGTTGAGGTCCACCTTGCGGATGCGGCTGTTGAAAGCATCAGCGATGTAGAGCCTGCCGGCATCGTCCACTGTGACACCGTAAGGATAATAGAGGGTCGCCGAACTGGCCGGTCTGTTGTCGCCGTTGTATCCGCTATAACCTCTTCCGACAACCGTGGTGATGGTTCCATTGGGATCCACCTTGCGGATGCGCTGGTTGGAGCTATCGGCGATATAGATATTCCCGGCACTATCCACCGCCACATCCGTGGGCCGACTGAGCTGGGCCGAGGTGGCCGGAATGTTATCGCCATTGTATCCGCGACTTCCGTTGCCGGCGACGGTGGTAATGATGCCGTCGGGGTGCACCTTGCGGATGCAATGGTTATCACTATCCGCGATGTAGATGTTGCCGGCATCGTCCACGTCAACGCCGGCGGGACCGTTAAGCATGGCCTGGGTGGCGGAGCCGCCGTCTCCATCATAGCCTTCAAATCCGGTGCCGGCGACGGAGCGGATAATCAGGCCTTCGTGAATTGCTCCATTTCCCGAACTACCGTTTGCCAGAATGGAGCCATCGACAAGTTCGAGGACCGCCGCCTGTATGCGGACCGCACCACCACCGGGGCTGCCCCACCTGCCTGAATCATCGAGGTCGATATGGCCGCCGCTACCGGGATGAACCGCATGCAGGTAGTCGCCATAGCCGGCCAAGGGCGCGGTGGAATTGTCTTTGCCGCCGACCCCCCCCCGTGACTGCCGCCCGTGGGATCATTCGGATAACTGCCATTGTCCCAGGTCCGGCCGCGCGGGTAGCCCTTGCCACTCACATCCACGGCGGCGTTTTCAATTCTCATGGTTTGATTTACCGCGAGATCGAGCCGGTAATATTTATTTTCGTCGGCTTCGGGAACTGTCAGGGTGGCATTGTTGGTGAGCGTCGCATTTTCCTGGATCGCGATTCCATGGGTGACGGCCGTTTCCAGGACGGCGTTGTCGACCGACAGGCTGCCGGAGATATTTAATGCCCGTGCGCTCAGTCGAGATTTCTGTCCGCTCACGGAAACATTTCCGGCGACGGTGATTTGGCCCCGGGAAGCAAGCGAACCATCGGTTATCGCCAGGCTGTCGAGGTGGATATTCTGCACGTAAAACAAATCTTCGCCTGCCAGGGAAAGCTCACCAAGATTAGTGCTCTCTTCCGTGTAAATATGGGGCACCTCGTCCAGGGTGGCGGATTCCGCCACATCGAACCGGTCCGCGTGAATTCGGTCGGCAGCCACCAATCGAACGCCGGCAGAAGCGACCAGCTTATCGAGACGGATGACCCCGATGAGATCGCGCCCGGCAGCCGCGCCCGGGTCCGTCTCGGACCGGACAACCAGGTAATTGTCGCCGTTGTCGATGACCTCGTAGAGCGGGGCCGGCAAATCGTCCGCATCAAGGCTGACAAATAATCCGGGCATGCCGAGTATCCATTGGTCCGGAGAGGGTATGGGCCAGGCAGCGTGGTCAATTTCCACCCGGTAATGGTCGCTCCCGCCTTCGACCGGGGCGATGCCCTTGATCGGGTGGCGGCCGATGGCGCGCAGGGTGGTCTTGCCCTGGGCGTGTCCCAGTCCGGCGGCATCCAGGTGCAGCTCGCCGTATTGCTGATCAGTACTTTTGAGAAATATGGTGCCCACACCGCCGCAGTTTTCACCAACGGGCGCCGATCCGGCGCGCGCTCGCAGGTCGAGGCCATCGGCAATATGAATGATGCCGTCGCCGTAGGTGTCGTAGTAGATGGCGATGCGGCCTCCGGCGCCGGTGGTTTGATTGTCGTTGGCGACATTGCCGCCGTTGGCGCGGATGGCGCCGCTGCCGGAGATTGTGCCGGTGTTGATCAAAATCGATCCGCCGGCCCCAGAGCCCGTGAGTGAATGATGCCCCGCGGTTAGATCACGACCATCGGCTGCGATGACACCATCGACGACGACAGAAGGAGCCCTTATCTTCAGCGCACCACCACCGGATTGGCTGAAGTTGAAACCGCCCCAGGCGCCCGGGAACCGGGGGTTGCGGAAATCACCGTAGGCGATGGTTGCCCAGGGATCAAGATTTGTCGAGGCATCGCCCCCGTGGCTGCCGCCATGGCTTAAATTATGATAGGAACTGCCCACGATCGCCGGTCGCATCAAACCGCCGGCCGCTACCTGCAGTTGCGTATGCAACCGAAGTTCATCTACGCTGCTTCCGATCACGACTTCGCCGCCGGCTTCCACCACCAGGGCGTTTAATTTTATGGCCGAATCATAATAGTCAAAAATTCCGCCGCTTTTAACCACGACATTCGAATATCGCATGCCGGCGGCTGCCGTCGTCGGGCTGTCGACAACCACCGTCTCAGCGCCCCAGGCCCCTACTTCGAAGGGAATTTCGAATGTTGCCGTAATCCCCAAGGCGTCCTCGGCCGTCACCAGGATGTTGACGATGTCGCCGCGCTGGGCCGTGTCGGCAACGGGAACCATGAATTGGCCGGATAAAGCGCGATTGCCGGCGGCATCTCTTTCATCTTCGAAAAATCCGCCCGGTACCGGACCGCTGGCTGACAGGGTCACCCTGGTCAGCGCTCCGATCTTGCGGGCTTCAAATCGGACCGGAATGCTTTCGCCGGCCGGTATTTTAAAATCCACTGTAGCGGCCCGCAATTCCGGTGGGGTGGTGTTGCCGGCGACCGTCGTCGGAACCGGGCCGGAAAGCGCGATCTTGCCGTCGGTTTCGATGGTGAGCAGCCGCAGGTCGTAGCTGCCGGTCGGAATGCTCAAAAGGTCCGGTACGGGCAATCGGAACACGAAATCATCCACCGCATTGAGCCACAGCCGCCAGTCGGCGGGATCCTCGCCGGGGGACTTTTGCATATCTGCCAACAGGTAGTGCGACAGGAGTATCCCGTCCGTTGATATGGCTGTCACGGCCGTGTCGTCATTGATATCCAGGTTTTCGTGCGGCGGGGGCTGCCAGCCCCGGGGGAACAGATACCCGCCGATGCTTAAGACATCGTGGCCCGGGTCGGCAAGGGCGATTTCCAGCAGACGGGATTCACCCTGGGTCCATCGCAGTTCGGCGGGCGGGTTGACGAGCGCTACCTGAGCTCTGAGATCTGCCTGCAGCGTCACCGGAACCGTGTGCGTGCTGACATTGCCGCAATTGGTAGTGACCGCGAAATCCAGTTGGGTCAGGCCGGCCTGCAGCAATGCGGCGTATGCCGCCGGGTTTTGTAGCATGAAGTAAACATTGTCCCGGCTTTGGATGAAATGGGCCACCGGCTCATCGGAGCCCGGCAGGGTCGGGGCATTGGACCATTGAACCGTCGCAATGCCGGCGGGGGCATCGGCGCGAATGGTGATCGGCCTGAAATTTGAGGTTTCCCCGCCGATTTCATCACCCGTAGTCCGAATGTAAACGGTTTCGCCTGCGGCCGGATAGACAGTGCTGACTGCGGCCGGATCGCACAATCCGGTATCGGTTACATTGAGGGTGTAGGTTGCTGCGACGGATTCACGAAGACCCTCTGCGGTCCATTCCTGCGCGCGCACCTCGAGGGTGTGGGTCCCGATATTGTCTTCCGTGACGACATAGGCCCGGCGCGTTTCGTGGTAGCGGCGGGTCAGATCGACGCTGGTGCGCAGCTGAAAGCGAACGATATGCGATGCATCGAAAAGTCCGTTATCGGATGCGACAGCGCCCACAACGAAGGCGTTTACCACCAGGTCTCCGTCTCCGTCATAATAATCCCAGTCGTCAGTCGGATCATCCAAATCGGTGGCATAAAACCACTCCTCGTGACCGTAGGCCGCGGCATAATCCTCCACACCAAGGGGCAGGACTTCCATCAGGTCCCATTCCTCTAATTCGTTGCCGCCCGCATGCCCGCTGGCGCTGTCATAGCCGTGGTCCCAGAAGATCCAGTAGCCGTCTTCGTCGACAAAAGCCGGCTGGCCGTTGAACATCCGGCTGTAGCTGTATACGCCGTTGGCCGCGAGCGGGTCTTCGGCGTCCGTCACCGCCAAACCGTTCAGGTTGATGTTGACGTAGTCCCAACCATCGGCCAGGTCGTATCGGGAGCCGTCATCCATTGTGCTGCCGCCCAATTCATCCGAGAGGACCCACTCCATGACTTCGCCATTATCGGAATAGAAGATCCAGTAGCCGTTTTCGTTGGTGTAGGCCGGGTAATCCTCAAACATATCCGCCAGCCGGTAAACACCGCTGACGTCGGCGTAATCGCCGCCGTATTCATTTTCAAAATTCGACACGATGAAGTTGGAAGGCAGCACGATCATGCCCATTTCCCAGTTCTCGGTCAGGGATTCGCTGAAATCGATGTCGCTGCCGCCCAGTTCGTCGGATAGATACCATTCATCGAAGCCCTGCACGTTCCAGAAAATCCAGTAGCCGTTTTCATTGGTGTAGGCCGGGTGCCCGTTGTAGGTTCCCTGCTGTTGATAGATGCCGTCGGACACGTCGCCGTCCTCGGAGTCCATAACGATGAGATAGCCTTCCTCAGCACCTGAACCACCACCCTGGATCTCAAGCGGCGTGCCGTTCAGGACGTACTGAACGCCAAGGTGGTTGTGGCCGTCGTCGAACACGGTCATGGGAATGTCGAGCGCTTGCCCCACCGCTAGGTCGATGGTGGCGGGCAGGCCGGGATCGACCTCCACTATCGGCTGCGGATCCTGCTCAACCGGCACCGGAATCGTCACCGCTTCACTGATCATGCTGACACTTATGGCGCCGTCACCATCCCCATCATACCATTCACCGTCCAAATCATCGGCGTACCACAACTCCTCGCCACCCAGGGTCGCCGCGAGATCCCATTCGGCGTGACCGTCTCCGCCATCAGGGCCTTCGTCCCAGAAAATCCAGTAGCCGCTCTCGTTCGTGTAGGCAGCGTATCCATTGAACATCCGATCCTCGAGATAGACGCCGTTCGCACCGGCCGGATCTTCAGCACCCGAGACGACCAGCTTGGCTTCCTGTCCCCACATCTCGAGGCCCACTGTCACCTGCCCCAGGGCGTTTGCGGGTACACCGGCGGGGTAGGTGATTCTGAGAATGGATGTCTTGGGCGTTGTAATGGAAAGTGTAAAATCGCCGGATTCGTCCGGGTAGTCATTTGATCCATCCACCGCGTCGGCCAATTCGAGCCCGGAGCCCCCTACGGCGACGATATAGTCGCCCGGTACGAGGACGCGTTCGATCTTCGAGAAATAGCCGCTGCCGTCGTCGTAGTCATATTCGATGAGATCATCCGCATCCAATTCGCCGTCATCATGGAAGAGATAGATAACCGAATCCTCAAATCCGGCCGATGAAATCTCGATCACATATTCGGCTGGTGCGCCAACGCTGAAGTGGTGATAGAACACACTGCCGCGGCCGGATGCGGTAATACGTCCCTCGACGAGCGGTGATTCCGCAATAAGACCGCCGGCTCCGTTAATCACTTCGCCATAAACCGGACCTGGATGGGGCATTGAGTTAATCACCGCGTAGATCGGCACTGTTTCCCCGTCGATGGCAAGATGCTTCACCTCGACCGGCACAATGCTGCTCACTTCCAGCCAGAGCTCCCCGTAGTCAGCCCCGGCGTAGAGCTTTTGCTCCGGATTCAAGGGCATCAGGCGCACCGGATCAGTGATGATCTCCGGTTTCACGGTGAATTCGCACTCGTCCGCAAACGTCCCCAGGGAGGCCGTGAGGACGGCGGTGCCCGCAATCCGGGCGCGGAACAACCCGTCGACCTCGTGCCGGGCGACGACGTCGTCCGAGCTGGAATACGCGGTTCCGAAGCGCTCGGCGGTGACGTCCAGGGTCTGGGACAGCTCACCGGTCGTCACGGTTGCCGTCACCTGCAGCTGGATAGCGGGCGGCTCGCTGGAGGAGTACCAGATCTCATAGCTGGCCGGTGACACCGTGAACCCGGTGACCCAGGCCGCGATGTCGATCCCGCCGGGATCCGTCGGATCGTTGCCGGTCTGCACCTCGATGCCGTCCGCCAGCCCGTCCCCGTCGGAGTCGGTGGCCAGCGGGTCGCTCTGGTGCGTGTTGACTTCCGCGCCGTCCGCCAGGGAGTCGCCGTCGGAATCCGGGTTGTCCGGCGCGGTGCCCAGGCCGAGTTCCTTGCCGTTGGACAATCCGTCCGCGTCCGCATCTTCATCGGCATCCATTACGCCGTTGCCGTCGGTGTCCGCCCGGGTCGGATCGAGACCCAGTTCAATTTCCAGCTCATTGGGCAGACCGTCCTGATCGTAGTCCGCACCGATCAACAGCACCCGCATGGATCGGGTGTTGGCCAGGCGCAGGTCTTCATTCTGGTAGCGACCGGCCAGGTGCAGGGTCACGGCGGTGCCGTCCTGATACCCGGCGGTGCTGAACATCGGCGCCGCAAAGGTGCCGGATGACCAGGTGAAGGCCGCTTCCAGATCGCCCATCAGGGCCGTGCCGGCCGAGATAGCGCCGGGATCGACACTGTCGCCGAACAGCAGCTCGATGGTTTTGACACGGCCTTCCAGGATATAGGCTTGCGCCTGGGTTGGGATGGCGGCCTGGGGACCGGCGATCGATCCGCTTTGGATCAGAACCGCATCTCCTTCGGCGGCGCCCACCCAGGTGGATCCGGCCGTGTCGAAGGTATAGGTCCGGCCCAGCCGGACATTCCCGTCAAACGTGAAGGTCAGCTGCCCGGCGGCGCCCGCGATGGCACCCGGAACGACTTGTCCGTCCAGGCTGACCGCCAACGGCGCGGTCTGGCCGCCGTTCGCGACGGCTTCGGTATAGCTAAAGACGATGGGCGGGTTCAGGCTGTCATGGGCCGTGGCAAAGGCCGCCTGGCTGATGGCCGGCACTTTTTTGACGAAGTTCAGCTCAAAGCCGGCGGCGGCATCGAAATCGGCCGGCAGCGGGGTGATGCCGGTCACCGCGAGCTCGACCGTTTCCGGGACCGGGTCGGTCACAGGGAATTGGACGATGCCCTGCACCATCTGCAGCGTCAGCTGGCCGCCGACGCCCTCGCTCTCGGCACTGCCGGACAGGGTCACATCGACGCTGAAATCGGCATCCTGGCGGATACCCTGGGGGTCTTTAACCGTGTCCACGATGTTGCCGTAGGCATCCACCACGGCTAGCCGGATGGTGGCGGTTTCCGTGACCTCGAGACGCGCCGGGTCGCCCAGGGCGTGGTTGGTGCGGGCCTGTTCGCTGAAATCCAGCCCGGCCGGCGGTGCGGCCAGCACCGCGATTGGAATCGCAGCCGTTGTCACCGGCTGCGATGCCGGGTTGCCGTCGTCGTAGCGGGCAAACAGGCTGCTGCCCGGCTCAAAGGCGATCCGGGCCTCATAGGCGCCGATGGTCTCGGCGGCCGAAACGGCAACTTGCGCCTGGCCGTTGATCAACCGGATGAGGGCCTGTTCCCCGCCAACGCCCCCGGGACCTTCCTGGGTATCCAGGGTCACGTGATCGGCAAAGCCGAAGTGAAAACCGGGATCTGCGATGCTCAGCGTCACCAGCGCGTCGTTGGCCGTGCGGATCAGGTTGCCGGCGCTGTCCACGGCCCGCAGGCCGATGACCAGGATTTCCCCCGCATCCACCGGGGGCACGTGGTTGAACTCCAGGTGGTGGATATCACCGGTCAACAGCTCAACATTATGGACGGCCTCGATGGCACCGTAGCCATTGCCGATGACCGCGGCCTTGAGGCGATATTGGCCGGCGGCGCGGCTGGTGTCGAGGTTCCATTGGGCATACCCGGTCCCGTCGGTATCCGATGTGCCCAAGGTCGCGCGGGTGATGCCGGGGCCGACCTGGATGATCCATTTAACCGTTTGCGCGGGCACCGGACGACCGGCGGAATCCAGCACCTGCACCTGCAGGGCCAGCGGGGTTCCGACCGTGGCCAGGGCGGGATTGACGGTGCGGTCGCCGGCGCCGGCAAAGCGTATTTCGTTGGGCAGTTGGGTCAACGCCACGGATTGTACCTGGGTTTCGGCCGTCTGACCCAGTTCGTCCATGACGCGCACCTTGAAAAGCAGCTGATCCCCGTGGCGGTCGTCTTTCGGAGCCCTGAGATTGGTCCGGATCGACGACCGGCCCGAATTGCGATAGACCTCCTTGGCCCGTCCCGACGTGACATCAAGGATGGTGGTGGCCAGGGCACCCTGCCCGCCGTCGTCGACGCTGTCCAGACCGTCAACGGCCACTTTGATCAGCTCATTGAAAAAGGCGTTGGCGGGTGCCGAGACAACCAGACCGCCGACATCCGGCGGCTCATCCGGCACCACGGTCAGCATGGCGGTCTGATGCACCTGCTACCCGCCGCTGTCGGTGACGGTGACGGTGAGCGGTTGATCCGGCAGGGGGGCTTCCACCGGAACGGCGCGCAAGTCCTTGATCCGGAATGTATAATCCTCCGATTTGCCCGCGCCGCTGAATTCCTTGTGAGTCGTGCTGCCGTTCCAGACCACCTCGATGCGCCGCAGGCCGAGATCGTCGCCGGCCTGGACCTGCACGTTAAAGCGCCCTTGCTCACGCACGGGGCTGTCCGCTGCCAGCAGGTCGATGGTCGGCAGGCTGTCCGCCACGGCGGTGTAGGATCGGGTGATTTCGACGTAATTATCCGCCTGGTCCCGCGCGGTGACCCGGTAGTCAAAGGTTTCGCCGGCCTGGGGACCGGGCTCCTCGTAGCGCAACACACCGTTTTCAAATGCGGCGGCCACGATCAACCCGTTGCGGCGCAGCAGGGCCAGCTCGACGCCGCTTTCCGGGTCATTGAGCTGGACGGCAACCGTAAACGGATGACCGGCCACCGGGCGATCGTTTTTCAAATTGCCTTCCAGGCTGATCTGGGGCCAGGCGGGCGGGAACGGGTCGTTCAAACGGATTAAATGGATGACCGCCGATTCCACGAAGTTGCCGTACACATCGACGGCCCGGGCCTTGAAGAAATGCTGGCTGCCGGTCGCGTAGTTGCGATAAATGACGTATTCCGGCCCGTAGTGTTTGCCGATCAGTTCAAACGGGCCGTCGATTTTGCGCCCATAGTAAAACTCCACCTGGGCGATGGCCTGGGTGCTGTCCAGCACGCCGGCCCGCAGTTCCACGGGTTTGGGCAGCCAGTTGCCGGCCACCGTGAGCTCGCAGGCGAACGGGTTGGCCGGCAGGCCTTCGCCCTGGAGCAGGACCCGCCGGATCTGGGAGGTTCGCAGGTTGCCCCATACGGTTTCGATCTCAGCGGTGATCTCAAAGGGCTGGCCGTTGCGCAGGTCGGCCGGCACCGCCACCCGGGCCTTGAAGGGGGGGGGCTGGTGCGCACGGCGACGGATTCGCCGGCGATGCGGTAGCGCACGGCATTGATCCCGCCGATGTCGGTCAGGGACAGCGGAATGAGCTCGGTTTGAACGAAAACCCGGTTGGCAGCCGGTGCATAAAGCGCGGCTGAAGATCCCAGGGTCTGTTGGGACAACTGATAAACGGCCAGGCCGTAGGCCCCCTGACCCAGCAGCAGACGATCATGGGCAGCGTCAAGGGCGGTCACGGTATGTTCGGCCGTCAGGAATGCTGCGGGGGTTGCCTGCCAGGGCCCGGTCGCATCGATGCGGTAGATCTCATTGCCGGCCGCCACCCACAGGGCGCCGGCGCCCATGGTCACCGGACCAACGAACCGGCCCAGGTCCAGGTACTCATCGGCCAGATCCCGCAGGCGCAGGCGGTGCAGCAGACTGCCCATTCCGTAGTACAGATAGTCCCCGTCGCTGGTCATGCGGCGGATCGGTTCGGCGGCGTTGAGAATGGCGGTCGTTTGAATTTCCGGCTGAAAAATGGGAAAATTTCCCACATCGACCCGGTAAACACTGCCGTTGACGGTGCCTGCCAGCAGACTCTCGCCCGCGGCCGCCAGGGAGACAATGTCATCCCCGGCACTCACCACCACCGTATCTTTGTGCGCCAGATCGCGGGATGCCAGGTAAAGGGTCGGACCGGCCGCCACCACCACCTTTTCTTCAGTGAGCAGCAGATGGCTGAAAGGCGCCCCTTTAAAGACCACGGTTTCACGGCCCGCCGGATCCAGGGCCAGGACCCGTCTGAAATCCTGCTGGAGCAGGTAGCGCATTTCGCCCGCGGCCGCCACGGCATGGGTGCCGAAAGTGAAAGCCGCCGGGTGGACCCGTTCAACCCAGGCGCCGCCGTCAGTCTGCTGCAAGGTCACCGCCCCGTAGTGGTCGGCCGCCGCCAGGTAGGTGCCATCCTCGAGGACCACCTGACGAATGTTGCCGCGGGGCCGGCTGCTGCGGTAGAGCAGCTCCGGCGCCCCGGGTTTGGGCTCGAGGCTGGTGACGGCCCCGGGTGAATCGCCGATCCAGATGCGGCCGCCGGCCACAAAGGCCCGGCTTACGTCGCGGCCCAGTTCCATTGCCAGGCTGCCGATCGTTTCCGGCTGCCGCGGGTTGCGGACGTCGACCAGTTGAAGCCGGCCCGCCTCGGTTTCCGAATCCGGGGCCAGGGCCAGCAGATCGCCCTGCAGCCTCAGCAGGCGATCGGCCTTGAGGCCCAGATCGAACCTGCGGCTGCTGAAGTTTTCGTCAATCACGAGCAGCTTGCCGTCGACCGTTGCCGCAAACAGATGGCGGTCACCTTGAACCAGGGCCGTAAATGCGCCGGTCAGGCGTTGGACGGTCTGAAAATCCCCGCTGACCAGCCGGATCTCTTCGGAGGACAGCACCACAAAGCGGTCGGCCCGCGCCAGGATGTCCAGCACCCTGCCGTTGGCGGTGATGTCGCCGGCCGCTTCCACGGCATTGCCGGCAATGGTGTACCCGTAAAGGTCGCCGTCGATTAACGCCAGGGCGCGATTGTCGGCCACAGTCAAGCGGCTGACATGGCCGGCCACGGGCTTCCGGCTGAGCACCCGGTATTCGTCGGCCGGATCGACGACCACGATGCCGATGTCGTTTAAAGCCAAAATCAGGCGGTCACCCAAATGGTCCATGGCGTTCACCGTGCTTTCAAGGGTAACGCGCGGTTGGCCGGCGATGTCATAGAGGGTGCGTCCCTGGGCAAACCAGGCATCGCCGATGTCCGCCAGCCCGGCTTGGAAAGGTCTGCTTTCGGCCTCAGCGCTCAGTCCGATGGGATCGATCACCTCGATTGTGTGAGATTGGTGGCGCTCGTTGCCCAGGCCGTCGGAAACCGTGGCCCTGACCCGCAGGACGCCGGTTTCGCCGGGCACTGCCAGCTGGATGCGCAATTCGTCGGAGGCCAACAATTGATCCTGGTCATCGTAAACCGCAATCAAACTGTCGAGTTCCCCGGCAATGAGGGTATTGATCCGGACGTCGAGCTGGGAGCCGGCGAGAATCCGGCGGCCGACCCCGTCCAGGCCGAGCCGCGGCAGCTGCAGCTCGGGATATACCCGGATCCCCTGTTCCGATTCACTGAAGAAATAGCTGTCCCCGTAATAGGCCCGCACCCGCACATAGAGGTTCTGCTGCGCGTCGAATTCCGGCAGGCGCAGCGTCAGGTAGCCGTCGGATGCGGCGGCCAGGCGCCGATCGATGAGATTGCGGTTGAAGTCCAGCAGGCTGACTTCCGTGTAATGCAACGCCTCGCCGCTTTCCCGGGAGGCACTAAACTGCACGGTCATCAGACCGCCCTCGGTAAACGCCTGGTTGGGCTGCGGCTGGGAGATTCGCATAATTTCAAGGCCCACACTGTTGTCGGTCAGGGATAGGTCGTAGGCGTTTTCCAAAGACCCGTTGAGCGCCACACCGAAAGCGACCGGGTCGCCGGTCAACGGCACGTCCAGCCATTGGTGGGCAATCGCACCGGTTGCCGCGGCGGAAGGATAGGCGTTCCCGGACCATCGGATGCCGGAGGCTGCCACCCGCGCCTGGCCGTCGAAGCGCACCGCCGCCGGAACCCAGGCCCCGCGGACCAGGGTGTCGGTCGCGGCGGGATAGACGGCCGTGGTCTGGGTCAGAAAGGATTCGTTGCGGTTCAGCAGCGCGCTGGGGGCGGCGCCGCTGCGGTCGGTGCGAACCACCTCGATCGCGCCGCTGGGCAGGGCCGCGCGCGGCAGGAACCACTGGCGCTGTTGATCGCGCCAGACGGGCCAGGCGGCCAGGCGATTGCCGCTGTCATCAAGGAAAGCCACGGTGTCGCCGCCTAGGGTGGCGGCCGGCCCGGCGTCCCTGATGAAGATTCCCATAACGGCTTCTTCCAGGCTGGGTGCCCAGGCCGTGTCCACGGGCGCCGCGATGGTCGGCCGCCGCCGGATGAGGCCCGCTGTATCCAGGGCCACCCGCTCGTAGACCGCGTTGCCGGTAAACACCAGCCGATCCGCGCCGTTGGCGGCCAGGGCCACCCGCTCGTCGCCGTTGAAGGCCTGCCACGTGCCGTCGGTGTAGGGTCCGTCGGCCAACACCCAGATAAGCTCACCGTCGGATACGGCCCCGTGGACCGGGCCGCCGGCGTCAAGCGTCCCCAGATCGAGCAGTGACCCCTGGTCATCGACAAACTCATAGCGCTGCAGGATGTTGTCGGTCCAGGTGACCAGGCGCTTGCCGTCCACCAGCATTCCGTCGGCCGCGGGCAGGGCCGTGTAAGACTGGCGGGTGAGCTGCAAAAATTCTTCACCGGCCACGCTCAGGACGTGGAGACCGGCCTCGGTCAGCACGAACAGGCGGCCGGCATCGACCGTAGCCATGCGCACCGGATCGCCGATCAGCTGCCCCGCCACCGGGACAAACCGGCCGTCGGCATAGGCATAGCCGTCGAACAGGTCGCCGTGGCGGGTAAAGAGCATCGTGCCGCTGCCGCCCAGGACTTCGCCCAGGACGGGCCGGCGATTGTCGCTGCCCAGGGCGCCGGCTTCCAGGGGCCAGAAGAGCAGGGTGCGGGTAGCGCCGTCGACCTCTTGGGCCACCAGGCCGCCCCCGGTAAACTGCAGGCCCTGGAGCGCGCCCGAGGAATTTTGGGACAGGACGGCGTCCAGGCTGCGGAGCTGATAACCGCCGTCGCGGTGGTTGACCGCGAAAACAAGGCCATCGGCGGCGCCGGCCAATCCCGGCACAACCACCATGTCGGCGGTCACCTCAGCGGCGCTGTCCGGCATATAAACCGTCTCGGACGTATCTGCCAGGTAAGGCCATTTAACAAGCGTGTGCTCGATGACTTTCTCGTTGCCGGAGCGATCCTTCAAGGCACCGCTGACCTTGACGGCATCGCCCTGGCTGCCGATGGCCACACTCCGCGGACCGGCTGCGACCGGCCACTGGGCTACGGCCGCGGCACCGGCGGGATCCTCCACCGACACCGTTGAGTTGTCGGAGAAGTCGCTCATGCCCTCCGGCGGTTGGGCATCGACCCACAGCTGGGTGCCGGTCAAAATCGTGGCCGGCGGGGTGACGCTCAGCGGCAGTACTTCGGCGATGCCGTCGTCTTTGAGCACATTGATGAATCTTCTGACACTCAGGGCGCCGGCCTGTAGGCGCAGCACCACCACCAGGTTTTCATCCACCGCGGGCAGTATGGCCGGCACGGCGAAGCGTTCCGGATCGTCCGGGCCGCGGCTTATCGTAAACGGGGCCGGATTGCGGGCATCATCTTCATTGCCGCCCACATCCATGAACAGCTCGGCCGCAGCCAGGTTGCGCATCACCGCCTCGAGGGTGATCGGCTCGCCGGCGTGATATACGGCGCCGTCGGGGGGCGCCAGCAGCGCCACCCGGGGTTCGCCCTTGGTGGCGTCATAGGGCTTTAAGGTAATCGAAGATGCCGCCGAAGGCAGGCTGACAATGCCGTTGGAATCGATCGCACGCGCTGCAATCGACACCGGATCGAGCGCGGTGGGGGTGTAGTCGAAGCGGCCGGGATTGCTCAGGATCTGCCAATCACCACCGTTGACCGCGGCCTCCACCCGGTCGATACCGTAGCGGTCAAAGGATTTGATCAGCACGCTGGTCACTTCGCCCAGGGGAATACCGGCGCCGTCCGGCGGTGAGGCAATGGAGACCGTGGGCGGGGTGGCGTCCAGCAGCAGGGTGTAGGCGTCATCCACAAACTTGGTCCCGCTGAACCCATAGGTCAATCGCAGGCGCAGCGGCACCTGGTCGCCGGTGATGTCTCTCAACCTGGGATTGAGATAGGAGAGACAGATCGTGGCGCTGCCGGCGCCCGTGTGTTCGATGCTCACCGGGTAGGTGCGGTCGAAAACGCGCAGCTCGCTGCCGGTCAGCAGATCCGTGTCGCCGCTGAGATCAAAACAGATATCGGCGCGGGACAGCTCTTCGACGGCCGCCGGCTCGGTGTACACGGGAGCGACGATGATTTCGGGATCGCGCACGGCCGCATCGTAACGCTGCTCGGCCGATTGGCCGGTTTTGTCCGTGGCCTTCAGGCGGATGGCGATGGCCTGGTCAGACTCTTGGACGGGCAACGCCAAGCCGGTCTGGCCGATGCTGCGGGGGGCCTCAAAGCTCAGGCCGCCGTTGGTGGAGATGCGGGTCGCAAATTTGAGGGCACTGCTGCCCGTCATGTTGTCGACGGCCGCCGGGACAAAGGTGTAGGTCCGGCCGCAGGTCAGCAGCATGGCCGGGGTCACCGGCTGGCCGTCGGATTTTCGAACCAGGCTCAGATCCCGCGGGGCCAAGGTATCCTGGGCCGTGAAGGTCTTGGCATAGCTGCCGCCGTTGATGCCGGAGGCGTTGCGGGCGCCATTGCCGTTGAGGTCGGCAATCCCGTGGATCGACACGTCGTAGATCCGGTTGTGAGCCAGGCTGCCGCCTGTCTTCAGGCGCAGCTGGATGACGTTAGCCGACTGCACCAGCTCGAACCAGTGAGAGACATCCTCGTCCGCCTTGCCGCTGTAGTCGCGGTAGCGGCTGACGACGCCGAAGCCGGCCGCGGTCACCGCTTCATCGAAGACCAGGCGCACCGGGCGGTTGTAGGTTAGTGACTGGGTGCTGGTGGTGCGGGGCCGAGTATCGTCAATGCCGGTCAGCAGGGTGGCGACCGTTACTTCTTCGGCCGTGGCCGGCTTGCGGACCACGATCTGATAGACTTTCTGGTGATCGGTCGGGGGCGCATTGAACCGGATTCCGCTGGCGGTGACGGCGAATTTTTGGATTTCGTTGATCCGGTTGGGTTCGAATCCGGCATCGGCTTCAAACCAGTGGACCTTTAGAATGCCGGCGAAACCGGTGCCGGCCAGGGTGACGGCGGTGCCGCCGGAATCGCTGACCTTGTCGGGGCCGCGGCTGCTGTCGGTCCCGACCCCGGTAACGGTCAGGGCCTGGGCCACCACCAGTGCCACGGGCAGATGCTCGGTTTGGCCCGCCTGGGATACGGCCAAGGTGTAAAGGCCCGCCTCGTCGATCGCCGTTTCGGAGGTCAACTGGGTGGCGTCGGCACGAACCGTCCATGCGGACGCGTCGATGGCAAGATTATTGAGGGTCACCCCGGTGGCCTGATCCAATTGCACGCCCCGGATAGTAAAGCGGGTCGGTCGGCCGGTCACCGTGGTGGCCGGTGACAGCTCGTAGACCCGGATCGGCTCGACGCCGAACAGGGGCGCACTGCGCAGCTGCCAGGCCAGGTCGTGGTCCAGCACGCCGCCGTCGATCACCGGCTGCGGCTCGTTGAACAGGGAAATCTCGTAGTCCTGATCCAGTTCGTAGGCGTCGCCGATCACCTGGAACTGCAGGTCGCGGCCCAGGAGCCGGGAGGGGCCGGGCAGAACTGCCGGGTCCGAGGTCCGTCGCACATCCAGGGTAACGGCTTCCCAGCCGGCCGGATCCCCGGTCACCTGCAGGGCCAGCAGTTCGTTTTCGGCGCCGATATAGCGCCGGGGTGTCGGCCCCGTCGAGTTGAGCAGGGGCACCGGCAGGTTGTAGTAGCCGGATCCCCGGCGCCATTCGAGCAGGTCGCCGTTGAAATTGAGCTGGGCGATGCCGCCCCAGCCGTCGCTGTTGTAAACCCGGGCAACCTCTTCCAAAGCCAGCCGGTTGTCCAGGTCGGGCGGCATATTCATGTCGTAGAGAACCAGGCGGCGGGAGCCGGTCGCGGATGAGACGACCGCCAGCAGTTCACCGTTGATCGCCAGGTCCACCAACCCGCTCATCTGAGTGGCGCCCAGCTTTTCAAACCGGCCGCTGCCCTCAATGGACCCGGTCAGCAGCAGCTCCAGTCGATCGTCTCCCAAAGCCGCCAGGCGCTGGGCCGAGATCCGCAATTGCTGCGGCGACAGAAGAGTGTGCGGCAGGTTGGCGGCCACCGTTTCCCACTGGTCGATGGGTCGGGCCTCCAGGGTGTAGTCCTGCAGCAGATAGATGTAATGGTCGTCGGCGACCATGTCGATGACGGGATCGTCCGGGGTCAGGGTCTGCCAGGCCGCGCCGCGGACATGTCCCATATGCAGGCCGCTGTCACTTTGAGATACAAAGGTTTCGCCGGCCAGGTGCAGCCGCTGGTGGTTCACCCGGTCCGGGTTGGCGATGCGGTTGATCCGCGCGGGCGCATACACATTGCCGATGTCGTAAACCACCAGCTCATGGTCGTCGCCCACGTTGAAGACGGCATAGGCACCCGACAGGGCCATGGCGTGCACCTCCGCGTTCAGTGGGATCCGTGCCAGGAACACCGGTGCGGTACCGTCGCGGGTGGTGTCCAGGCGGGCCTCGAAATATTCGACCCCCTTTTCGAACCGATGATCGTACAACAGCATCAGATCGGCATGACGGGCCAGAAGCAGGGCTTTATCCCGCACCTGGAGGGAGGATTCAAACTCCAACCGAAGGTCGGTATTGGTCGCCGTATCGGAAACCTGCGCCGTTCCCCCGATCAAATTGGAAACGGCGACCGTCAGCGGTCCGACGGTATCATCCGGCACCCGGAAGCTGAGGGTGCGGGAGTCGACCACCGTCACTTCCCGGGCCGGCCGGCCGTTGACGGTAATCCGGCTCAACACATTCAGGCCGGATCCCCGCACGGCGGCATATTCGCCCGCATTGAACAAAAAGCGCTGGTCAGCGGGGTAAATGGCCGTCGTCACCGGATTGAACTGGCCGATCGACTCGATGACCGGGTCGGTCACGTAGGTAAACTGGCCGGCTTTGAAGTCCTGCAGGAAACCGTTGGCCACGGCAATTCCCACCAGCCGGTTTTCGACCGGGGCGCTATCCAGCGCCGGCAGGATAAAGGCCATCTCGCTGTCGGTGCGGTTGATTATCTGATCGGCGGGCACTGCTAGGCCGCCGATTGTGAGGCTGGTGGCCGGGTTGAAATTTTCGCCGGTGACCACAATCTCATCCCCGCCGCGCCAGCTGCCGAAAGCCGGCTGCACGTCCTTGATCACAGGTTGGCGATGGTCGGCGGCCACGAACCGGAAGCGGTAGTCCCGGGCCAGGGTCTGGCCGTGAATGTCGGCCAGGGCCGCTGAAATCCGGACCTGATATTCTTTTTGATCTATAAAGGGAGAGGCCGGGCGGAAGATGAGGCGGCTGCCGGTGTTGTTGATCTGAGATGCGACATAGCCGGCCACCGGGCTGCCCGACAGGCTGACCTCGAACAGCGCGTCGGCCAAATCGGCCAGCTGCCGGGGGTCGATGATGCGGTTGAACTGAACCTCCACGGCTCGGCCGGCTGGCAGCACGGCCCGGGGTTCGGGGATCTGGGCCACGATGGTCAATTGCTCATTGACCAGGGTGTTGAGGGTACCCCCCAGGTGGCCGATCCGGGTCCCGACTTCCAGGGGATTCTCGGCCGGCTCGTTGTTGACGTACACAAAGGCCGTGCCGGCGTAAAGGGCCCCGCGCCCAAAGGCGATGGCATCGATGGCACCGGTCACGGCGTAATAGTTTTTCAGTGTCACGGGCTGGCGGAACTGCCCGTCCAGCCAGGCGCTGATATCGAACAGCTGCAGGTCGCCCTGGCCGGCGGCCACATAGAGGGTCTGGCCGTAGCGCATCATCTCACCGGCGAACACATCGCCGTTGGGAATCAGGTAGGCCAGCGAGAACTGGGCCACCGGTAGACCGGTATGCTCCGGCCGGACGGCGTAGGCCGTTACGGTGCCCATGGCCCCGCCCGAGACCAGCAGCAGATCATCCCGCAGCAGCATGGATGCCGGCCGAATCGGCCGGCCGCTCAGGTCGACCAGATCGACGCTGTTGGCGACGGCATAGTCGCCGGCCATCAGGTCGATGGCAATCGCCCGGGACACGGAAGGTAGCGCCACCCACAGCAGTTTTTCGTCCAGCACCATGGCCGTCGGCGAACCGCCCAGATGGTCGTCCGACAGCGCGGCGATCTCGCGCAGATTGCGATCGGGCAGCAGCTGAAAGATGCGGATGCCGTTGGCGGTGGCAACATACAGCAGGCCGTCCCGGGTGAGCACGGATTCGACCGCGCCATCTAGGAGCCGGTCCGCCAGCAGCAGCGGATCGGCGGCCAGGGTGACATCCATATGATAAAGACGCTGGCCGCCCACCAGGAACAGATCCGTGCCATCCAGGGCGAGATCCTTGAATCCTTCCGGCGGCAGGGTCACGCTGAGGTGATAGGGCCGGCGCTGGTCGGCCACCTCCTTGTAGATCAGTTCCGGATGCACCGGATCGGAGATGTCGGATAATACCAGCTGGGCCTTGGGTGTGCTGAGCTGGCCCAGGATACGGCCCTGGCGGTCCATGGCCTGGTAGCCGCCGCCGGTGACGGCGTAAAGGATCTGGTCCCGGACCACGATGCCGGTCACCGGACTGGACTGATGTCCGTCCTGGGAAAGATCCACGGCGCCCGTTTCGCGGTTGGCGTAGAAATAGGCGGACGGCAGGGTACTGATCTCATCGGGGAACAGGCGGCTTTCCACCGAGACATCCACGTAACCGAAGCTGCCGGCCGGGGCGCGCACTTCCAGATGGGCGCTGCTTTTGAGCCTCAGGTCGCCGGCGATGACGCCGCCGAACTTGACCATGACGTCATGGCTGAAACCGACGCCGTAAAGCGCCACCCGGTTGCCGCCCTGGGGCGGGCCGATCAGCGGGTCGATATCCTGCAGGATGACCCGCGGCTGAATCACGATGGCCCCGTTGAGCCGGCCCTTGACTCCTTCCCGGGTAACGCCGACGGCAAGACTGGCGGTCTGGAGACTCACGTCAAGCTGGGGCAGGGAAACACGGATCGCCGTATCGGTCACATCCACGATACGGCTGACGGGCAGTACCGTCCGGCCTACCTGGATTTCAAGCGCCTGGGGATCGGTGCCGAAACCGCTGCCCTCGATCCGGGCCGTCTCACCGGAATCGTCGCCGTGGAAATACGGTCCGACCGGCTGGCCGTCCACCAGCCGCCGCACGTCCGTGATTTGGGGACGCACGCCGCTGACAATGGCGTATTCTTTGGTGACCGCCGCCAGCAGGTGATGTCCGTTCAAGGCTTTCAGGGCCGTGCCGATCTGCAGGCGGACTGGGCCGGTGTCGGTCAAGTCCGGGCTGAGGGTCAGGTCGATATAGCCCCCGGCCAGGGTGTTGATTCCCGTCAGGGTGTAGCTGTCGGCCGGCAGGGCGGCGCCATTGTTTTCATCCACAAGTTGCACCAGTTGCACGCCGGCCTCCAGGGTGACCGCATCCGTATCCATGAGCTGGTTGAGCTGGATGCGAATGGTGTCGCCCGGTACCAGATCGGCCCCGTAAGCGGGGGATACGGCCGTCACGGCCAGATCCGGGGTGGGGGTGTCGCTGACTCCCTGGGGGTCGGCCATGAAAATAGCACCCTGGTGGGGTACCAGTTCGTTGGCCGAACCGGCCGTGGATTGCCAGTAAATGGTGCGGTACGCGCCGCTCTCATCCGGTTGCAGGATCAGGTATTCCTCACCCGTAGTGACCGCGATCTGACCGTATTGCACGGCGAAAGAAGCATCAGTCGGATCGGCGCTCAGCTCACCCCGTTCGATGGACTGCAGGGTGTATTGCAGGGGATCGGCCGGGTTGTCGAAGATCAGCAAATGCAGCTGACCCTGGCGGTTGAGCAGCACGAATAGGCGGTCGTCCTGCCATTCGATGTCCACGGGCTCGCCGATAATCTCGTCATCGGCCAGGGCAATGGTGCCGTATTCAGGCGGCGGATCCAGTTCGGGATCGCCGACATCGAAAAAGCGGATATAGCCGCCGCCCAGGGGGCTGGCGACCGCCAGGGCCAGCACGCCCCGGGAGCGGTTCAGGGCCACGTCGGTGGCCGTGTGGCCCGGTACGCCGAAGTTCAGCAGCACATGCGGTTGGCTGAAATCGTGGATATCCACCACCACCAGACCCTGGCTGCCGCTGGCCAGGTAGGCGGTCCGGCCGTAGGTTGCCAGTCCGGTAACCGGCTCTTGCAACTGCACCTGGGACCGGCGAATGGGACGATCCCAGATGGAAATGTCGTAAATTTCAAAGCCGGCTTCCATCAAAAAGCGGTTGTCTTCGGCCGGCGGGAGCCCGTCCTTGATGCCCACAAACAGGGTGTCCCCGCGGGCTTCGGCCGCACCGATCACCATGGGCGGATAGTTGGGCAGATCGATGCCGCGCCCGGCGTCCATGCTGTAGGAAAAGCTTCCCACGAGCACCTCTTTGTTGCCCATCTCTAGATAAACTTCATACAGGTCGGGGACCACCACCCCGGGCAGCATGAAACGGAAGGTTTGCAAATCGACCACGTCATCGCCCAGATCCGAGACAAACACCCCGGCCGAAACCGCTTCGGTGCGAATCTCATCCCCGCGGCGCGACCGCATGATGACCTTGGCCCCCGGCAGGATAGCCGGTGCGCCGGCTCGAATGGTCAGGTAACGGCCGCCCTTGATGGAGCCGGATTCGGGCGACAGCGCCCAGGTGACCAGGTCGAGTTCCTCGCCGATGACGACGGCCCCCGGGATCCCGGCGTAAAGCTCCTGGTCCGCCACCCGCAGGTGATGCTCGCCGGTCTCCAAAGGCAGCATGGCAACGCTGCCGGCCGGCAGGCGCAGGGTGTTCGCATCCTGCCACACGGGGGAAAGCTCATACTGATCCACGTAAACTTTGAGATCATCGTGATTGCGGAATCCGCTGCCCTTGATGATGATTTCCGGCTGGTCGCCCCGGTGAAACGCGCCGCCTTGCACCTGCGCTATGACGGGCCGCCGGGCGCCGGCCGCGGCCGCCGTGACGCGGCCGGCAAACGGCACCCACAGGCCGCCGCTGCGCAGGTTGCGGGCGTCCTGAATACGGATTTCATACACGATGCCGGGCAGCCGGTCGAAGTCGATGGCAAACCGGTTGGAGGACCCGTCCACCGGGTCGACGGCCGTGACGGTCGCATTGACCGCTTCCGCGGTGTCGAAGCGGGCGACGCTGACCGCGCCCGGCTGCTGCAGGGACGCCTCCGTGACGAATTCGTTGAAGGTTACCTCATAGGATTCGTTGTCGGCGATGTAGGCGTTTTCGTCCACCGCGGTGGCGGCCACAAAGGCCCCCGGCAGGTCGAATACCGCCAGGCCGCTGCCGCTGGCAACGGCCACCAGGCGATCCTTGTAAAAATCAACCGCTTCGATGGTTTCATCATTCCCGGCCGAGACGACCCTCGGATTCATGGGGTCGGCCAGATCGATCACGATGACCCCGCCTCCGTCGGCCGAAGCGAAAAGCAGATTGGCCAGGCGCCGCAGGCGGACCACCGGCCCGGAATTATGCTGGAGCGGGTCGTCCAGTTCAAGGGTGATCCGGGTTTCGGGCCGCTCCCGGTGGAAAATTTCAAGGCCGCTGCCGCCGACGGCGGCAATCAGGTAATCGCCGTAGGCCGCCAGGTCGCGCACGTTGTTGTCAAAAGTATACTCGCGGGTCAGCACGCGGTCATATATATTGACCCCGCGGACGGTGTCGCTACTGTTGTCTTTGGGCTTTAAGCCGCTGAGGTCACGGGTGTTGGGGCATGGATAATACCAGCGATAGCCATAGCGTTTTCCGCCGGCAAAGAGCCAGTCACCCTGGATGATCACCGCGTTGCCGCCGGTCACGGAATTGCCGTAGCTGTCCTCCAGGGCGCCGGTTTGGACCGGGTCCGCGGGTGCCAGGTAATTCAACCGTTCGATGCTGCCCGGGGCCGGATCGTTGCCGGCCCTGCCCTTGCAAATCTCCGGACGCTGGGGCGGTGGTGCGGTGACATCATGGGCCCGGGCGGCAAAGGCCACATAGCCGGATTTGGCCACGGCCCCCACCTGTTCCGAGGAAACCATGTCCAGTACCTGGGACAGGAGCTGTAGGCCGTTCTGCTCGTCCAGGTTCAGGCGGGCAACACCACCGCTGCCGCCGGCCACGTACAGGCGTTTGCGGACCACGCCCTCTTCCAATTCCTGCACGGGCAGGATCCGCACCGAGTCCAGGGCCGTGGCCAGGTAAGTGCCTTCCAACTCATCCAGGCGCGCCTGGTCCTCCGGTGAAAGCGCATCTTCCAGGATCAGCCTGGCCAGGAGCTTTTTGTACTCCATCACCCGTTTGAGCAGGGCGCGCCCCCGCTCCCCGCTGGGCAGACTGGAGACACCGCCAACCAGCAAGGGCTGGGTCGGATTCTGGATATCGAAGGCGGCGGCGCGGGTATTCTCGGTGAAGACTTCTCCCTCGATGGTCTGATAATCCCGGCCCTCGTAGAAATAGCCGCCGTTGGTCAGGGCCACGCCCGTTTCCTGATCCACGTGCACATCCGAGGGGAAGAATCCCACCGCCTGGCTGGCGATCTGCTTCAAGCCGAAGCCGAAGCCCGCATCGCCCAACAGGCTGGTGCGGTTGTCATAGCGGTCCTGGCCGTGGACGTCGTTTTTGCCGACGCGGCCACCCCGGGTCACGATCTCGATGCGTTCGGTGGACAGGACCTTGATGCCGGCCACCGGTACGTCACCCACGCGAACCGTGAGGCCTTCCATGACGGTGTTGCCGGGTTCGAATCCCCGGCCGTAGATGGTGACCGTGGTGCCGCCGGAAACCGGACCCCAGGCGGGCTCCAGGCGTTCGAATTCGATGGGCGCGTCCACCATCAGGCCGCCGGCCAACACCGCAGTCTGCCAGATTCCGGCCTTTTCCAGCATGAGCGCGACGTCGTACTGTCCGGCATGGACAATGGCGGGCACCCGGGCCGTGACAATGGCCAGACGCTCATCGTCGGCCTCGGAAACGATATCGGTCACCTGGGCCTCCAGGCCGCCGACAAAAACGCGCACCCGGGCCGGATCGGTGGGTATACCCAGGCCGGCGATGGTGACCGCCTCGCTGCGATTTTGGGGGATGCGCCGCGGCACCACGGCCTCCACCCGCAGGGTGTCGGGCCGGTCACCGCGGTAAATCAGTTCAAATTGCTGATCCCTGGCGAGACGGTAGAGAACGATGTGGATATCCTCGGTGACCGGTTTGACGGTTTCGATGCCGGCGCGGGCCACCACGCTCAGGCGGTCGCCCACCGTCAGGCCGTGGCCGGGCCGCAGGGTCAGGATGGCATCGTTGTTGACAATCGTGACATCGAAGGCCAGGGGTGTCCCCCGGGCGTCGAGAATGGCAAACCGGTGGTGGTTGTCGGGCCACAAGTCGATGGCTTTGCTGAAGCGCAGCCAGACCGTCAGTTCGCCGGCGGCATCCCGGTCGAGAATGCCGTTTTGCGGCTCCAGCCGGAAGACCTTGAGCACCACATCCGGGGTCACCTGAACCACCATGCCCCCGGTGCCGAGCGTCCCGCCGCCCAGGGCGGCATAATTGCCGGCCAGCACGACTTCCATGCCGCGGGGCACCAGCGGTTTCCGGGGATCGGTGACATCCACGGTGGCGATGCCGCGCTGGCCCTGGGCCAGGTAGACTGTGTTGCCGTTGACATCCACATCATGGACATGCCCGATGTTGTTGACCCGGGAAATCACGGTTGGAAAATTGGGGTCTGAAATATCCACGATCACCAGCCCGGCATCACCGGCGGCCAGGTAGGCCGTGGTGCCGGCGATGGCGACGCGGCTGGCGGCCACGTCGACCCGGCCCAGTAACCGGAAGCCTTCGACGGCGCCGTGGGAAACCAGGTAGAAGGCACCGGAAGCGGGATCATCTTCGTCCACCAGCCGGTTGGCGCCGATATCGTAGCGGCCGGAAGCCACGGCGTAAAGATCGTCCTGGCCGGCGGCCACCGGCACCCGGGCCGCATCCAGGGCGCCATGCCCGTCGGGCAAGGTCAGGTGGCTGGTCAGGTAGGCCTTGGTTTGGAGAAAGATGTCCACCAGGCCCACCCCGCGCTGTCCCATGGCCACCAGGGCCCGGCTGTTTTCGGCATCCACGCCCCGGGCCAGGTCCGCGTGCAGGGGCAGGGAAGCAATCACGGTGGTGTTGGTCATATCCAGGGCATCGAACCCGATCACGAACAGGCGGGCGCTCTGCGGCTGTCCCGGGATGGTTCCGGTCACCATGACCCGGTCGACACCGCGCTCGAAATAGGTGTCCACCCCCAGGGCCACATAGCCGGAGGGCAGGGGCACCCGGGCCAGGATGCGGTCATCGATCTTGTCGCCGTCAAAATCGATCCGGCGGCGCAGGTCATCGGGATTAAGCGGGTTTGCGGCATTGGCGGTGTAGGTGGAGGCATCCACATTGTAAATGTAAACCCCTTCGCGGCCGGCGGCGGCCACCAGGTATACGCCCGTGGGATCCAGCACCAGGTCGTAGATGCGGCCCTTTGAGGCTTCGATATTGGATTGAATCGGCTGCTGATAGTTGTAGGCGCCGGACAGGGTTTCAGTCTGGCCGTTGTCCAGGGTGACCGTCACATCCGCCGCGCCGATCCGTCCGGCGGGGGTGACCACCGCCAGGGTCTCGGAGTCGATGACCCGGATATCCTCGTCCGGCACCGGGATCTCGCCGAAGCTGACCTGAACCCGCAGCAGACCGGGACGGAAGCCCATGCCTTTGATGGTCACCGCGGTGCCGCCGTTGACCGAGCCCTGGGCCGGGCTGACGGAGAGCAGGTGCAGGGGTTCGACGTATTGCAGGGCGCCGGTGAGTTGAACCAGTCCGCCGCCCTGATTGGTGACGGTCAGCCGGGCCGGACCGGCGGCGTTGGCCGGGGCGTCGATTTCGTAAGCGGTCTCATCGGCGGCAATCGATTGGGCGCTGAGGACCGGGGCAATGTCTCCCGCCAGACTGAATACCGGTTCATTACCGTGGCGCAGGGTCACGGTAACCGTTCCGCCGGTGGTGTTGATGATACCCGGGGCCACCGATAAAATCTCGGGTGTCGGCTGATTGTCGAGCCCGGTTTTAAAGTCGATGACATGGTCGAAGAGCCCCCGGGTGCGTCGGCTGCCCAGCTCCGATTTCAGCCGGACCCGGTAATTGGCGTCCGGAGTCAAGGCGGCGCCGGGGTTCAGGATCAGGCGTTGGGGATTTTGATCGTCGAAGGCTAGGCCGAAGGCGACCGGCTGCCCCTGATCGGTGCCGTCATCGAGGACCCATTGGAGATAGGAGGCCAGGTATTGTTCCAGGGTTTCACCCGCCGGGACCTCGAGGGGCCGGTTAAATGTCAGCACCACCGGGCTGTCCGTGGGCACGCCGACGGCGCCGGCGGCCGGTTCGGAAGCCACCAGATCCAGCGTCAGGGTGTCAATGAAGATCAGGCGCTTTTTGGAGGCCACCAGCAATATGCCGTCTTCCGTCAATTGTGAGCCGAGAAGCTCCTCGTTCTTGACCGGCAGAGAGACCTTCAAGCCGTCAATCAGGGTGATCTGATCCGGTCGGCTGGTGTCGAAAAGCGACAGGTAAGCGGAGCGCTCCACCGTCGTCATATCATCCCGGCGCAGGTATTGGGCATTGGTGCCGGCCACTGACGTCAAGGCAAACAAATCGACCACCTCGCCCGGCAGGGAAAATCCTCTGGGATCATAGCGACCCAGGAGTCGCAGGTGGTTGGGCCGGGCCAGGTCGTACAGACTCAAATTAAGGCTCTGGTCGTTGGAGCGGGCCAGGATCGGTTGATCGTGCATGACCTCAGTGTATCCTCCCAGGCCGGCGTAGCCCAGCTGGGGCAGGGTGGGTTTGCTGATATCAAAGGAAAAGCGGCCGTGGCCTCCCGCCACGTGCAGGGTGTCGCCCACCACCCGCACCATCCGCGGGTTCAGGGCATATTCCTGTCCGTTGGCACGCCCTTTTGCAAGGATGCGGATCACCGATGGTTTCAAGGGATCCGCGACGCTGATCACGGCCACGCCGTCGTCCGGGCTGGCGGCAAACAGCAGGTTGTCCTTTACGGCCAGGGAAACCGGTACGGTCTCGAAGTTCAAAGGCAGGCTGTAGAGAATGTCGCGATCCTTGCCATCGGTCTGTTCGGTGCCACCTGCGCCGGGCAGGCGATCTTCGCGATCGTAGACCAGAATCACTTTCCGGTCTTCATAGGGGGTTTCGATATAGGGGAAATGGTAGCCTTCGGCCGCCACATAGAGCTGCTTTTCCGCCAGCACCATGGTCACCGGCACCAGGTCCTGGGGCAGGTTGAAATACCCGAGACCGTGCATGGGAGCGGCATTGGCCAGGTCATCGCGCTCGTAGTGGACCAGCGAAATCCAGCCCGGTGCAAAATAGCGGTGGAAGAACGCCTCATCGGTGGCTTCCTGGGGCGAGACATCGTTCGCCAGCAGGCCCTCGCCCAGAACATAGACGAGCCCCAGCGATGGATCGGATTCCGTGGCCACGATGTCACCCGGCGGCAGTTTGAGGGTGTCGGGTACGTAGCCGGCGGAGACGGCATTCAGGTATCCGTCGATCTGGCCCTTCGTGAACGGCGCTTCCGGCTGCAGGCGGCGGTCCTCCTGCAGGCGTCCGTAGAACAGGCCGTTGGGCAGCAGAAACCGGCGTCCCTGATCGTCGCTGATGTCCACGTCCACGAACCCGCGGAAGGAATCGCCGAAATCGGGCACGACCCAGGTCATTTTTTCCGCGCTGTATAGGGACAGGCGATCGTTGTCGACCGTGGTCGTGATGACCGTGTCCGGACGGCCGCTCTTATAAGCCCGCAGCACCACCCCCTCGTGGAAACCGTAGCCGACGACTTCGACCCGATCGCCCCGGCCGGCCTGGGAGACGCGCACCACGGCCGGGTCGATGAAGGATATCTGCAGAATGTCGAGATAGGTAAAGGCCCCCAGGACCACGTCCGCCAGGCCGTGTTCGTTGACGACTTCGACCGCGGCCGGGCCGGCATAGTTGGGCACGGTGCGGGCCTCGATGCGATCGTAGGCTTCGCCCGACTCGACGGCCGTGACCACCCGGTCGATCACCAGGCGCTGGCCGCCCAGGTACAGGGCCGGGTCGGCGCCGAATCCGGTCCCGCTGATCACCACCGGGGTATTGCCCTCGATGCTGCCGAAGGCCGGTACGATGGCCTGGATATCCGGGGCCACGGCACCGTCCACCGCCACCGTGGTAAAGTTGAAAATGTAATCTTCGGCCAGGGGCAGTCCCGTCAGGGGCGCCAGCCCCCGGGCCACCGTTACGAAATACTGGGTGTTGGCCTGCAGCGGTTCAGTCGGGATACGGGACAACTCTAAAAAGCGCCGGGCCGGCTCCCCGTCGCGTACGCCGAAATCGACCTCGAACAGCGCGCCGGCATCTTCACCCATGATCGGGTCCATGGCATGGACGCGCACGAAGTCGCTCAGATCCGTGCCCGCCGGCAGGACCGCCGACAGTTCGATCGTAATCTTGTCAAGGTCCGTGGCGATATTGTGCTCGGCCATTGCAGGGGTGTGGGCCAGCACGGTCAAGGCCGGGAATTCAATGCGGTCCAGGCCCTGGCGGGCCCCGGCCACCTGCAGGGCCCCGCGGGCCAGGACCAGGCCCCGGGCGCCAATGTCGTTTGCATTGGCGCGGCGGTGGATCACGGCCGGTATCGTGGCATCCGCCAGGGGATCGCCCAGGCCGCCGAGATCGATGATCTCCACCACCGACTGGGCCGGCCGGTCTTCCTGGTCCGAGTAGTGGACCGTCACATAAGCCTTGCCGCCGGCCACGAAGGCGTCATAGACCCCGTCGGCCGTCAGATCGGCCCGGGCCGGCCGCAGCTCGACACTGCCCTCCAGGAAGGGGTTGTAGGGATCGCGGATATCGATGATGTTCAGCTGGGAAACCTGCCCGTCGCCGGCCATGTCCGTCACATAGACCCGGCTGCCTTCGATGAACAGGCGATTGGCCACCCCCAGGGTGTCGTGCACGGCTACGATCGGCAGGCTGGGGTCTTTTAAATCGGCGATCACCAGGCCCTCATGGGACGCGGCGATCAGGGCGAAATGGTCCGTCACGGCCACATCCCGGGTAAACCCGTTGGGTTTGATGTAGCCCACGTGATAGGGGGCCGCCAGGTCACTGATGTCGATGACCTGGACCCCGCCGTTGCCGTTGGCCACCAGCACGAGGTCGTCTTTGCGGGCCACCCCGTAAACATCCGGGTAGGGCATGTCCACCCGGCCGGCGAGCAGATAGGGCAGACCGAACTGCTCGTCACCGTTTCTGACGGTGTAGATCAGCAGCTCGCCGCCGGCATTGTCCAGATAAACGCCGCCGGTTTCCGGGTTCTGCTGGATGCCGGATTGCAGGGCGCCGGCAAAGGCGCCGGCCGCGTCATCTTCGACTTTGACCGGGATTTCACCCGATTTGGCGGCCAGCACGAAATCGGCGTCGGCGTAAAGCTCGGTGATGGTGCCCGTAAACATCTCGGCCGCGCCCGCCATCAGTTCGGAGTAGACGTAGTGGCTGCCGTCGGCGCCCTGGGCCTCGTTGGTGTCGTCGGCGATGAACAGGCCCGTGCGCGGCAGGTATTCCGGTTCGAATTCGGGCAGGGTCAGGTTGCCGATGGCCGGCTCCAGGCGCAGGGGATCCTGGGTGGCCCAGGCCGCCACCAGGGCGCCGGTGCGATCCGGCCCCCGGAACTGGTCGACAGCCGTATAATAAACGCTTTTGGCTTTATCGAAGGCGCCCGGCGCGGGCAGCAGATAGCGCCGCTGGCTGACGGGCAGTCCGATTTCATGAACCGTCTCCCGGCTGACCGTATGGTTGGGGGTCACGATCCGGCTGATGGTGCGCACCCGTTCGTTGCGTTCGGCCGTGCGCCTTAGGATGTCGCCGTCCACAAAGTCGGCCCAGTAGACATAGTAGTGGTTGTCCGGATCGCTGACTGGCGTGGCATCGCCGGCGGAGCGGGCGTCGTCCCGGAACAGCTCGATCTCGTTTTCAAACAGGGTAATCCAGGCGCCGCCGCCGGCTTCCTGGTATTCCCGGATAAATTGCATATAGACGCGGCGGTCGGCTGCCACGCCGATGTCCGCCACTGCCACCACCGGGCGGATTGCGCGGCCGGCCGTCAGGATATCCCCATCGGCGGGCGCCAGCACCGACAGCTTGGGCGCCACGGTGTCTTCGATTCTGCCCACCCGCACGGTTTGGGTGCGGCCGGTCTGTCCCAGCACGTCATAGGCCACGGCATAGATCACGAATCCCCGGGCGCCCTCGGGCGGACTGATCAGGGCCCGGTAGACATGCTCCTGGGCCGCCGAACCGGTCACCTCCGACCAGGAGTTGTAGGCGGTCTGGACCGGAACTTCGTTGACATAAAAGACCACCCGGTCGATGCCGCTGATGCCCAGATCGTCGACGGCTTCCACAAACACTTCGATGTCCTGGCCGTCGATGATCACCGACTCATCGTTGTCGGGCTGGGTGATGGTCGCCACCGGGGGCTGATCGGCCAAGATGGTCAAGCCCCGGGCGGCCGATAACGGTGAGGTGTAGCCGTCCACGTCCACGGCCTCGGCCTTGAAACGGAGGGTCTCTCCCACGCGGCCCTGGGGCACGGTGATGTGAAACTGGAAGGGGGCGGCCTCGTCCCGGCCGACCTTTTCATATTCCGCGTCTTCGCTTTCACCGCCGACCGCACGGAACAGGCTGACGGCGTCGACGCCGGCTTCGCGGTCGCTGGCGATCACATTGACCACGATGCCGCGGCCTTCGGTGATTTCGGCCAGACCATGGCCCAGATTGAAGCCCCGGCTGTCCAGGATCTGAATCTGCTCCACCTGGGGCGGCTGGTTGCGCACGAGGGTCACAGGGCGGCTGACTTCGCTCTGGTTGCCGGCACCGTCGGTGGCCGTAAATTTCAGCAGCAGGGCCAGCTGGTCGACGCCTTCGGCCGCCGCGCCCAGATAGGCGGCCAGCGACTTGACGGCGATGGTCCCGATATGCGGCGGCGCCAGCAGCAGGCGCTGGGCCACTTCTTCGGCGGCACTGAACTGGCCGTCGGCGTCTTTATCGGCCAGCAGCGCCACCTTGAGCGTGCTGACCCGGACGTTGTCGCTGACTTCGGCGGCAAAGCGCAACGTCCGCTTTTCCACCACGGTGGCGCCCGCGCCCGGCGGCGCCAGCACCACGATTTCAGGCGCGGTCTCATCCTTTCTGACGTGCACGATGGTGGGGGTCGGGGTCGCTACCGAGCGGGCATTGCCCCGGAGCCGAATCTCGGTGGCCGTGGCCGTCAGGTTCAGATCTTGGCCGGCCTGGCCGTAGGGAATCTCCACCAGATATTCGTAGGGGAAGCTGGTGTCCGTAAAGGAACGGTCTCCGTTGATGAGGCCGGCCACGTTCAATACCACCCGGTCGATGGCCACGTCGTCGACGGCGTTGACCTGGACCAGCAAGAAGTCGCCCTCGGTGACATCGGAATCATGGGGCGGCAACCCGATGGCCACGGCGGGCGGCTGGTCTTCGATGATCTCCAGCGCCATGTCTTCGGTGGCGCGATGCTGGTCCAGATCGCCGAATTGGGCGCCGTAGCTGTCGATGGCCTCCACCTGCAGTCGCAGCGTGTTTTGCGCGGGATCGGCAACATCAAAATCCGGCACCGCCACCTGAAACTGGTAGGGCGGCTGCCGCAGCAGGATATTGTAGACTTCCACCTGCCCGCTGCCGTGGGTGGCGGTCAGGCGCAGGGAGTCGATGCCGACATCGTCAAAGCTGTTGACATTGACGTTCAGGGCGCTGCCTTCGACGATTTTGGCGCCGTTGACCGGGGAGACGATGTCCACCACCGGCCGTTCGTCGACCCGCACGGGGAAACTGACCTCACGGGTCCGTTCGTTGCCGGAGTGGTCCCGGGCCACTACTTTGACCCAGACATCGTAGAGGGTGTCGCTGGACCGGTTCAGATCCGGAATCAGGTCGCCGATTTCATGAATACGTACCACATGGACCAGCTGTTTGTACTCCGGCGTATCGATGTTGACCGTGGTGACCGGCTGGAAATCATGGGCTTGAATGGCCCTCACGAAGCGAATGGGTGTTCCGTAGTCACTGCGACGGTAAGTCCCGCCGGCTTCGCGCGCGCCGTAAGCCATATAGGCCTCGAGCTGGGCCACCTTGACGTTGTCATAGGCCCGGAAGCCCAGGGTAAAGTCGGAGGCCTCGACCGGGCCGTAACCCGGCTGGGGGCGGGTGATGGCCACTTCGGGATTGATTTCGTCGGCCGCTCCCAAAAACGTGATTTCATGGCGATTGACGGCGTTGTCCGAGTCCCTGACCCGCGCCATCAGGGTGACCGGCTCGTTGAAGCGAATCAGCCCGGCGGGTACGGCCATGGTGTAGGCCAGCTGCTTGGCGTACGGGCTGCCCAGGTTCCCGTATTCCTCCGCCAGTTCGACCGTGTAGTTCTGTTCGATGGCGTCGTACATGGCGCCAAAGGCCTGGACCACGGCCCCGTAGCCGCCGATGGCGTTTTTCCGGTCGATGGCGTCTTCGACGCCTTCAACCCGCAGCTTGATGCCGTTGGCAAAGATTTCGATTTTATGGTCGCTGAGGATGCGATCGTCGGTGACCACAACCCCGACCTTGATGCGAAACGTGCCGGCCACGATGTATTGGCCCTGGGCGGGTGAGGTCACCCGGATCTGGGGCACCATGTTGGTCAAGGGATGGACCAGGAACGTGCGGCTGGTCTCATGACCGTAGGTGTCGGTCACCACCGCCTCGTACTGGGTGGGCTCTACCTGGTCGAAGGTGACTTCGCGGCCGACTTTGGACGCGGTCACCGGCGGCGTGGGGCAGCTCGGCCCATAATCTTTGCGATAGAGTTGGACGCGATTGCCGGCCCGGTCCAGCCGGTAGATGGCATAGCGCCGCAGGCCGGCATCATCGGCCAGGGTCACGTCCAGCTTGAAGTCTTCTCCCACCCGCACCCAGAATTCGCCGTAGTTGACCCGTTCGGGCGTATCGAGTACCTTGCGGTAGGATCCGTTGACCTTGTAGGAGGAAAACTTGCTCAGGGTCAACTGGGGCGGCTCGTTGACCGCGATGGGAAAGGACAGGGTTTTGGTGTGGGCCGCCCCGCTCAAATCCTCGGCCACCAGCATGAGATCGAGCCGGCCGCCGGTGTAGTTCAGCGGAACCTGGTAGGGTATGGTATAGGCTTCTCGGCCGAATGTTCCGCCAATCTCGCGCACCAGGATGTCGCCATTTTGAAACAACTGCAGGCTGGCGAAACCATCCGAGTTGTCCGTGACTTCGACCTTCAGGGTAATCTGCTGCAGCGGTACCAGGGTGATGCCGTTGGCCGGGGATTTCACCACCACCTCGGGGGGTGCCTCGTCCGGCAGCGCGGCCCGCACCGAAAGCACTTTAAGGGGTTGGGGACTGCGTTCAGGTGAAAGCCGATCGACACCGTGGGCCAGGACTTGAAGATCTTTGATGTCATAGTGGACGGGCACCACAACCTGGGTGCCGCGATCGTCCCGGCGGCCCGAATGGATTTTCAATGGGTGGGATGCCACCAGGGCCCGGCGGCCCTCATCGGCGTCATCCGCAATGAACACGGAGATCAGTGCCTCGTTGCGCGGCAGGCTGCGGGTGCCGCGGCCGGCCGGGTAGCTGGTGTATTGGCTCAGGTTCAGGGCATCGATGTGGATGGCGCTCAGAAAAGTCTCCACCGGTGCGCCGGCCGCATCGGCAACCTGGGGTTCGATTTGCACGGCGGTGATTCGGGAGCTGCCCGTGTAACGAATTAATTCGGCCAGGTCGATCTCTGGGTTGTCCTCGACCAGCCGCTCGGTGGTCATGGCCTCGCATTCATCTTCATGGAAGGTCGTAATGCGATAGACCACCGTGTATTCGGGGCCGAAATCCAGTTTGAGGTGGTTGTCGCCGTCCAGGGGCTCGGTCGGGGTGGGCCAGACGGTCAGCTGTCCGGCATCGGCCTCGATGTAGGGGCGGCCCTTGATCAGCAACCGGCCGGGTAAACCGTCGGCTTCCGGATAATCCATGGTGACGTGCGGGATGGATTCACCGTCCATCTCCAGGAGATGGCCGGCCGGATCACGGCTGCCGGATCCCCCCAGTCCTTTTAAAGAGGTGTAGATGGGAAAATAGCGCAGGGGCGCGGCGGCGGTGACATAATCGTCTTCGATGCGGATGGTCTGAAACGCGACGCCGCCCTTGATCAGGTTATCAGCCGGGAATTCATCAACCACCGATAGCCGGGGCGGCTGATCCGGCTGGACATTCACAACCCGGATTTCACGGGCCTGGTTGCCATAGGCATCCACTGCCTCGGCCACCAACACAAACTGGTCGCGGGATTCATCGCGGGGATCATAATCCGACAGGTCGATCGGAAGGTCAGCGGTCTTGACGAAGGTGGTGTCCAGACCGTCGGCCTCGGCCAGGATATTGAGCGGCGCCTCCTCGATGTAAACCTTGTAGGCACTTAAGGATAAATTATCGGAAAACTGAACGGCGGCTGTCAGGGGCTGACTTTCATAAACATTGGCGGGCGGTTCGAGAATACGGATTTGCGGCGCTTTTTCATCGCCCAGAATCGTAATCTCGATGGCCGTCGTCGGGGTTGTATTAATTCCGTGATCTCGGGCCTTGACCACAAACCGATACGTCTCGCCGACATGCGCCAGGTAAGACAGGGGCAGTTCAACGCGGGCTTTGAAGTCCAGGTAAAACCGCTGGCCCACGATCACCGAGCCGAAGGAGTTGGGATTGGGGACCCGGACGGTTTCCAGCCGGTCGTTGCGTGAGAAGCCGGACCAGCTGAATACGTTTTCGACACCGGCGCTGTCAATCAGAACCGGGACCAGATCGGCGATATAGATATTGTCATCGCCGGATCCTTCCACCGTAAAGGACGTGCCGGGTGTCAGGCCGAAGGGGCCGTCCGGCCGATCCAGGCTGATGCGGGGGGGGCCTCCAGGTCATCGAGGATCTCCATGTCCAGCAGTTTCTCGGCGCTCAGGCCGGCATCATCGGTGGCGCGCACCCCGATTTTGATGGGGGCTTCCTGGCCCTCGGGCCGGTGGGGAACCCGCAGGCCGGCCGACAGGTAGCGGCCGTCGGCCTGGGCCGCGGCGATCGCAGATGCCGAAAATGATTTGGCAGACAGCCGCTGACCGGCCTGCTCGATAAAAAAGACGGCCGAATTTACCTTGCGGTTGTCGGTGATCGATGCGGTCAGGGTGAAGGGTTCGCCCTCGATCAGGCGCGACCCCTGGGCCGGGTTGCGGATCGCGATGACGGGCGGCTCGTCGCTGACCAGGGCATAGCGCCAGTTGGTGCTCGCGCGGTTGCCGAAAACATCGGTGGTCACCAGGTTGATCAATAACTCTTCGCCGGAGGCGGGCAGTGTGTATGAAAACTGACCGTCCTGGCTGCGGCCGCTGAGATTGCGGGAATATATGGGGCTGCCGTTCACGAGGAATTCGATGGTGTTCAACGGTGACTCGTCAACGGCCTTCCAGTGGACCGCCACCGCTTCGTCGTGGTAAAGGGAGGCACCCTGGATGGGACGGCTGATGCCGGCCAGGGGCGCCGTGGTGTCGGCCGCCACCTGGAATTCAAAATTAAAGGGACCGGCGGCGTCGGACCGCCGGCCGCGGTTGTCAACGGCCACGATGGCGGCGCGGACGGTGTGGGGTTCGTTGGTCAAGCCCAGGGTGGCCAAATCCAGCGTAAACTTGGTCTGAACATTGGCGGCGGGGATGTCCAGCAGCCTGCTGTCGGACAGTACGGCGGCGGCCGCACCATCGACGTAGTAATCGACCTCCAGGGACGTCACGGCCAGATCATCCCGGGCCTGAATATCCAGGGTCACCGGGTCCTTGGCGAAATAGCGCTCGAGGTCGCTACCGACCTGAACGATCGTGGGGGCAAGATCCGGTCCGACGGCGATCACCATGGCGGCCGTGGATGAATTGCCCGTGCGGTCAGTGGCCGTAATTTCCACCGGGTAGCGGTCATGTTCGATGCCGGCCGCACCGGAAAACAGGGGGGCGCGCACCAGCTTCAGGGCGGAAAATGCATGCAGCGCGCCCGGGATCTGCTGGGGTGCAAAGGCGTCGCCGGCCAGGACGTGCTCCGGGTTGCCGGTCAGCACATACTGGCTGCCCTGCTGTTCGATGCCCCGCAGCTCCAGGCGATCGACGGCCACGTTGTCATAGCCGGCGATTTTGACGACGATTTCGCTCTCTTCGATCACCTCCGCCAGGGGATCACCGCCCTCGGTGCCACTGATTTCCGGTGAGACGATATTGACCACCGGCGGCTGCTCGTCTTTGCCCAAGGTCACAAAGACATCGGCGCTGCGGGCCTGCTGGCTGCGGCTGTCGATGGCAACGGCAAAAATCTTTAGCGATTGTTCCTGTGCCAGACCTGCTGTGGTTTCGTATTGAAAACCGTATGGATGGCGGGTATCCGATCCGGCCAGGCGGTCGGAGACATAAAAATCCACCCGTTGAATACGGATATCGTCGGTGGCGTCGGCCCGAATTTCGATGGGCAGTCCGGCCACAAAATGCGCGCCGTCAACCGGGTTGGAGATGGCGATGTTGGGGGGCTGGTCGGCTTTGACCGGCAGCACGAGCTCCTCTGACTTTGAAACCAGCCCGTGAAAATCCACCGCCTCCAGGTGAAGCCGCAGGCTCGTCCCCAGCATCTCTTCCACGATGGGAACCGCAAAGGTGTGGCCGGTTTTCTGAACACCGAAACTGCCCGCAAAACGCTGGTCCGCGTCTTCATAGCGGAACAGGTCCACGGCCTCTCCATTTTGGTACAGGGCCACGCTCATCCCGAGTGCCAGCGCGTCGTCGGCCAGTTCGCCGACTATTTCGACGGTCTGCCCGACGCTGGCGGATGCCCCCGGCACCGGCGCGGTGATGGCAACCGCCGGGGGGGCTGTTTTCGATGACGCGGATCAGACGGGCCTCGGTGGTGCCCCGGCCGCCGCTGTGGGTATGGGTGACGGCATGCATCGCCAGACTGGTCTCGGCGGTTGAAATCGCTCCCACCAGGCCGTCAAAGCGCCAGATTTCAAAGGTCGCGGTTTGATCTTCGCCGACCGTCCGCTCCTCGTAAAGGGGGAAGTGGCTTTCGCCCACGAGCTTGCCGTCCAGGAAAAATTCCACGTAGGATATGCCACTGCCGGAATAACTGCCGCTGGTTTCCAGCGCCACCTGACAGCGAATCGGACTGCCTTCCACAAACCGCTGCATGGCCGTGGGCAGCTCCACGTCCACATCGGGGGCCTGAACCTTGAGATCGGCCACCACCTTGACCGGCAGGTCCGGGGTTTGGATCTGTTGCCCGGCCGTATCCCGGGCGGCGGCTTGAAACACCAGGGTATCGTTGATCAGGGTTTCGGGGATTTCCAGGGCCAGTTCATGGGGCGGCTGTCGGCGGCTGCCGACCTCGGCACCGTTCATGAAAAAGCGGACTTCCGATACGCCGACGTCGTCGCCGGCATGCGCAGACAGCACCAGGGTGCTGCCGGCCGTGATCCGGGCGGGCAGGTCGAGCCGTATGTCAGGCAGGGCGTCGACGGCCGCCACCGGAACCAAGGCGCGGACATCCGGCTGATGCTTCAGCCGGACGGTGAGTTGCGCCGGAGTGGTGGCAGGCACAATGGCTTTGGACCGCAGTCCGTTTTTGGGATCGAGCTCGATAATTCCGGTGGCCCCTTCATCCAATAGAAATTCCAGGGCAAACTGGGAGCTGATTTCAGATTGGCTGCCGTCGTCGAACACGCCCACGACATTGGGCCAGGCAAACCAGCTGTTCAGCCGTTCGAGCACCCACTGGCCCTGATCATCCAGCGGCGCCATTTTAAGGGCGGTCAGGTATTTGCTCAAATCGACTTCAACGGGCACGGTCACCGGATCCAAGTCCGGATAACTCACGGTAATCGAGACCGTCGCGCCGGCCGTCTCGGCCAGGGGATATACGATGCCGCCAGGGGTAACGGCAATCAGATCCGGATGGGAAGACTGGTAGCTCACACCGGTTCCCGGTCCGGGCAACGGCGTGCGTCCCCGGAACTGATAGTCCACCGAAGGTGTGATGACGGCCGTTTCCAGCAGGTTGGTGAAAATAATCCGGCCGGGCTGCACCTGAAGATCCGCGGCCGCTTCCGATACATCATCGCCGGTAAAGGTTATTTTTGACAGGGCGGTCTGATTGCCGGAAGCGTCCACGGCCACGATATCCAGCAGCACAACGCCGTCATGGGCAATGGCCGCGGCACTCAATGCGGAGGATACCTCGAGGGACAGCTCGAACAATTGCTGATCGTCGCTGACCGGGTAGACGCGCTGCAGTCCTTCCGTGGCCGCAAAAGCCCGCTCCCGGGCCCGGGCCACCACGCCGCCGGCGGCCCGCAGGTCGGACGCGCGCAGACCCGTGGCATCAAATCCCACGTATGTCAGGTCGACGTCGTCGCCGGCCCTGGCGGCGATCAGCAGGTATTGCCGGCCTTCGACTGCGGCCAGTCGGACCCCGTCAAAGGCTAATTGAGGTGCACTTTTTTCGATCTGAAAACTTTCAGCATAGTTCAGCGAGTTGCCGTCGGTAAAGTTGAGGGTCACCTGCGGGTGCAATCGATCAGCCCCCGTGCCGTCAAACTGCAACTCACACCCACTGGATGAGCCGGCCGTCCGAGAAGTGTCGGCCGGCGTAACCGTCTGCCGGGTGTTGCCGGCTGCAACGGCAATGGCCGTCAGCTCCCGGCAGTCTTCGATGGCAACGACGTAGGACAGCGGATCCTGGTCCGTCAAAAGTACGCCATCGGATCGAATGTCGATGCCGACTTCAGCCGGAGAAACGGAGACGCCGGCTGCCAGGACGATCAGGCCACTGTAAAAAACCAGTAAAAAAGCGCGTTTTGTCATTTTCTCAAGTACGGTGGATATCAAAACAAACCCCTTTTTCTAAAAACAGACAATGCGAGATTTCGGCAGTCGTTTGACAGGGCCGGCGGTCAATATGCCGGGCCTCACAACGACTCTTGATCGACGGTCGGTGTTACCGATCCGTTAACGTAGCCGGACAATGGGAATGAGGTAAGTAATTGAAGATTTGAGGCAGTGCCCGAACAGGCAGCCAAGTTGAGCAGCATTGGGATGCGGGATGAAGTGGTTTGGTTGTGCGGATCTAGTGACTTTACCCGATCAGCACCCCCGATTGCGTGATCGAATAAAGAAATTCCCCTCCGAAAAATGTCCGTCATATTTTCATGCCCCTGTTCCTCTCCGGTCTCAATAGGATAACTTGTCCCCACAAGCATCGATTAAATTGGATCGTAAACCCGAAAAGAAGAAATATTCAGCAATATATTAGATAAAGCAAAAAGATGCAATACGACAATAGTAGTAATTATTGCTATCTTCTCAGCGTCAAAGGTATGAGTTAGGTGGAGTTTTGTAATACTAAAGTATTAGTCAAGCAAGATCACTATCGGATTCATATTTTTAGTTTACGTGATAATTAGCTGTTTTTATAGTAATTTCGTAACTCTGCGCGGATCGACCTGCAGTGCGACAACGTGGTGCCGAATGGGTTTCAGGGGGTTCGATTCTGGGGCGGGTCGGTCGGATATTTGGGCAAATTATTTTCGAGCCTATCTACATTTTTAAGGTTAGTGTGACCGTATCTGTCACACCCATGGTGTAAGATCTCCTTAAAAGAACAAACGAAAGGAGATCTTATGAATATCGATCAATTAAGACAACAGTTTCCGGA
>Ga0209367_1000256_pt1 | contig 46273 bp, 30 predicted proteins | sample WorMetLIZISLAND2_FD_187412 | JGI IMG/M metagenome (GOLD analysis project Ga0209367, IMG submission 187412) | Marine gutless worms symbiont microbial communities from Max Planck institute for Marine Microbiology, Germany - Olavius geniculatus... ... | reverse complement strand
TTGCTTCATATTTTTGTACTGAAGACTATGGACTCAACAGTTACTGTAGTCTGTAGCACTGCTGTGCGTATAACCGCATATAGTTACTAAAACTGTTCCTGAAAGTTACTAAGAACAATTAATGTTAGTCATTTTGTGAGACGACGATGACTGATTGTTGACTAGGCAGAGAACAAAAATGTTTGTCAATGAGGCGTTTTTAACGCTATATATGACCGTGAATTGACACCGTGAATTCGCCGTGAATTTTGCGACTTTTCTAAAAGTATGCCGTGATTTTTTCACTTTTGCACCGTGATTTTCGTACAGCCCTATAGACTATACATAGTGTAAATGTAGCAGTGTGCAAAAACGAATGCTGTCACAAACCTCAAATATTAGCCCATCACCAGACACAACAACGATGCCATACCAGTCACGGAGTATAAGTTCCTTCACTAATTTACGCGCATCACCTGCACCCGCTGTAACACACACAGCATGCCATCATCATCATCATCATCATCAACGTTACGAAATTATTACAGCAGTAAATTACTTCCAACTGCTGACATCTGGAAACAAATGGAAAACAGAGTTGCTTCAATTTCCCATGAGCTGGAACCAAAAAACATTGCATGAAAATAACAAAGATATTTTACCACCAGATTCCATTTTCAAGCTCGAATCCTTAAAAATGTGTTTGCGGCTGGGCTTTACCTTGGACCACAAAACATTCCCCAGATCCCTTTCCTTGATTAACAGAGAGGCCTCAAAGATAAAGTCAAACACCCATTTGGAAAAGTCTGGGTAAAACTAAAAAATCACTGCCATCGTGGTCATCTTGGTTGCTACGTATTATTCATTCACTATGCTTCAGTGCTGGCAATAAGCTAAGCCAAAAAAAACCCAGATAAAAACATCTCTCACTAGTCACTAGTTAATAATATGCCAATACAAAAGTGCTTTCAGCAAAATTAACATATGATACAAATACAATGCGTCAGCTTCAAGCAAAATGCAGTTAAATTTAGCCAAGAATAACTGAAAATTGCCTGTGACAACGAGCTGGTATCGAATCCCTGCCTCTGCAAATATTGGAACGATGTTTTGCTGGAAGGTCTGCAGAGCTTTGCCTGGGCCACTGAATGGATTGAGCACAACAAATAACATCCGCTCGGCCAGAGGATGCAATACTCTAATGTCTGCAAACAACAACGCTTCAATTAAACCAAAAGGTCAATTGACCAACCATTCAGTTAATCAATTAATACACATTTAGGTGATGCATATGTCAAGAACAAACCAGAGGCACATAAATAGCATCAAAACTAATAAAGTGTATTTAGTAGGGCCTGGTACTGATTAAATTTTTTAATGGACTATCTCCAAAAATGAATCCAAATTAACACAGAAATTAATACAAAAAATCAACCAACATTAATTGATTAATTTTGATTAACTTATGTAGTCAATCAGAAAGATCATGAAAACTGCAGAATTCAATTACTGGCTGTTGTTATCTTTTGCAAACTAAAGCAAAAACGACAAAAAGTAATAATGACGCAGCACACAAACTGCATAGTCTTCTTCTTTCTCTTCTTTGCGGCAAATTCCAATGATGATGGTGCCATCCGACCCGACTCTGTGCTCCTCTCTTCAGCTCCTCGTAACTGATCTTTTTGTCCTCTTGCTCCATAAGTAGATCCAGCATCTTCCTTATTAGTTTTCCTCTTGGCCATTTCCCTTCCATCCTCCCCTCTAGCACAGTCTTCAGAAGACAGTCATGTCTTAAGACATGTCCTATCCAGTTTGCTTGGCGTTGCTTGATGACTTGCATCAGAGAATGTTATTCTTGCACCAGACACAAGAGTTGTGCTGTCCAGCTGATCTTTTCCATCTTACGCCAGATCCACATCTTAAAAGCTTGCATACGTTTGATGTCTTCTTTTCTAAGTGTCCATGTCTCTGAGCCATAAAGAGCTACACTACATACTAGTGCTTTCACCATCCGTTTCTTCAAGTCCTTTGAGATGTTCCCTCGTAGTAATTCTCCTCTTCTTGTGAAAGCTGCCTTTGCTATTGCAATTCTTTTCTTGATCTCCTTATAACAATGAGCATTTTCAGTAAGTAAACTTCCCAAGTAGCAGAATTCATGAATCTGTTCAAGTTCAGTGTTTCGAAGCCAGATTAATACTTTCCTTGGTTGACCTTTGGTAAACATCATTACTTTTGTCTTCTTCAGGTTTATACACATTCACTATTCTTCAGATATCCTTTCTAATGCTTCCATTATTCGTTGCAAACCTTCTTCAGAACTGGCCATCATTGCTTGGTCATCGGCAAAGCGTATAGCCTGTACTAGCCTCCCACCTGTCACTACTCCACCTGCTGCATTGTCAAGAGTTTCATTCAGAGTCAGAGCTCACAAAATGCAGACTGTTAAACTAACACTAACTGTTAAAAATGTGAAAAAGGAGAGATTCTGAAACACGCTGCATTCTAAAACTACAAATTATTAGACAAATTCCCCAATACTGCATGCTGCAGGAAAGCAAGGAAGTCCCCAGGTCTTCCCAAAATTTGACCCTTCCCACTGCTACCTTCTTACCTTCCTGCTTGACGTCAATCCTGCGGATGAGGTAACTCATAACAAGCTGCCACTGCAAGGCATCTGCATGGTTCTCTTCGAATGACTCAAAGTGAGAGAAGATAAATGTCAGACATCGTCGCCTCCGCAGTTGAGCGCTGCTGCCAAACCTCTTCTGACGTGGATATGCATAAACATTCAGGTATGCCGAGGGGCATTCTGCCTCCTTGCCACGCATTACGTCAACGCCAACAATGTCGCTAAACCTTAGCATCAATCAGTCAAGCAAGCAATCACTTTAACTGCTCGGCAAAATTTAATTTAATTCACAGATAAAAGTTGGCAGCAGGAAATAAAATTTAAAAGCAAACAAGACGTGCCAGGGTCATCAAAACACTTACGGGTGGCAGCAACTAGGGTTGCCACCCATCCAAGATTTCCTGAGATGTCCCAAATTGGTACTGTGTTGTCCTGCATCCCACCAAGACCCACCTTGGGATGCCAAATGTCTCGAATTTCCCTTTCCCATGCAAACTGTGAAAACAAAAATTATTACTATGGTATATCGAGGTTAATTTCTTTGGCACTGCAAAAAACACTATACTACACGTACTCCATCCTAGCACTTGTCTACTTAATGCCTTTCTACCATACTCTCTATATAGTAGACCTAAGGTAATGCATGTCTTGAATATGATAAACAATGGCAAAAAATGTTAAACCTTATCACATGTTGTGCTGACTTCCTGGCCGACAATGCAACATCTCCATTCACTGATGGCAGCTCGTACGATATCTCGGAGTTTGTTACCAGTACGTGATATTCCACCATCAGTTTTGGATAGATGGCAAATGTGCCCTCTAGAAGCACAGCATCTCTTGTGCTTAGCTCTGCCATCTTCAGCTGCAACTGTCAAAGTATGCATTACACTTCTGCAATTAAGCTGGTTAGCACAATTTGCGATTATTACCAGCACTAAGCCTACTCAACGAAAGAGTATCATTATTTCTGGAAAAAAACTACACATCTTACTGATCTCAGACATTTCAGATTGCATAGGGCCTAAGCAGAACTTTTCATTAAAAATTTTCAACTGGTAAGACTATGGCAAGTGATGCATGCAAAGCGCCGCTCTGTACCCATTGCCTTGTGCACATATCTACATGAAGTACGCCAATTCACCGCCAGGTGACCCCACAGTGGCCGTCACCAATCAGATGCCTAACGTAAGCAGCTCTGCATGCAACGGGCATAGAGGGGTTCTGCATGCAGCCACTTTCTAAGACGGTGGGTCAGTTATCAGACAGATAATCTCAAAAAGGGCATGCCTGCGATGTCCCGTATAGTTGACAACTGCGAAATAACGCTATACATTGCAACAGAAACTTGGTGCTATACGTACCAAGTCTAATTAAACGCCAATAGTTTGCTAACATGTCATGTGTAAATATCATAAATGTAAACAAAATCAGCTGTTGAACAGGTAAAACAGGTGCGCTCATAAAATAAATAAGTAAATTTCCCTCTCTACCTGCGCCCGTAATTCACGAATCACGATTCACGAAGAATCTAATCTTTACTCGTAGTCGTAACAGGGGGATCTATCATCTAAGCCCAAGCGTGCAGGTAAGCCCTTTAGACGAACGATCGAGCAGCTTAGTTCCTGGCCAAAGTGTTGGAACAATAATCAGACAGAATAGCAAAGAAAACTATTTAAAGTAAAACTTTAAACTTAACGAGAGCTCTGACTGACCCGTCGACCGTATTACTACTGCATCAAGACAGTTAGATCTGAGCACTTTAATAGCTACAGGCTCAGTTGACATGACGCGTCCGGGCGGAGACCAAGCAGCAGCAGCAGCAGTCTAAGATTACCAACCGCATCTGTGAAAACCGTTATCAGTGATAGCGTCAATGCACGTAGGGATAGTAGAATGGGTGAGCTCAGCGGCGTCATGGACGAAGAAAATTGGGGAGATGCAACAAGTTGCAATTTCCAAAGGCAGCTGCAAATTTCTGGAAAAAAAGATATATCAGTTTTGCATATAGCCAAAATTTCCACAAAATGCGCATTTTTGCAAAGAAAATTTTCCATCAAAAAATTCCAACAGAGGGGGCCAGTTTCCCCCACCCAACTGCACCCCTGGCCACAACACCACTGGCTGTTATTCTAGGCCTATAGCCCATGCTAAGGCGTCTGTGCCTTTCAGCCCTTGGTACAAATTCCCCATCATCCCCATCTTCCTCATATCCTAATCCTATCCTTTCCTTTCGTTTGCTTTCCAAGTTTTTTTTCTGGAACATCTAATCATATCCAGCTTGGGTAATGGGGGGAGTGCTCTAGGCTCCACCAATGGAGTTAGAGTTGGGGACATTCCAGTTCTGAAAGAAACACAGTTAAGAGCACGCCATCGAGAAAGTTTATATAATTTAGACGGGCCTTAATGTGCGAAAAAAAACCTTGCACAAAACAAGAACACGGTGGGACTACGTACAGCACCATTGTCAATCAATTCTGATTTGGCAATGCCACTGCACGAGATGCCATATGCCACTGGTAGCATCTTGAGCGATGGCGCTGCCAAACCCAAGTTGAGTTGATGGTAAGACCGACCTGTTTTGTTGCAGGCGACGTTTTGTCACACATGTAGGCACCTTCTTAGGTTATAAAGTATACCAACTATTCGCCATAAATGGCTAAAAAAACTGCCCATACTTCTCAAGAAACTAAAACATTACATCTATTCTGACAATTATTGCGTTTAAAAGTAAATAAAAAACAATGCTATTATTATAATGTTATTGTGCAGCCATCCTCACAGACTGCCCATCTAACCCATACAGACTCCTAGATCAAAAAGACAAAATGCATAAAAACTCTAATAATGAGGCCTTATAAAATTATTTGTGCTTCCAGATTCCAGCTGCCATCCATCAATACAAAACAAATTCCTAATATTTACTAAACCCTCAAAAATAATGTCTCCTTTTCTGACAGTGCACAAATCCTCAGAGCTGAGTCACTTGAGTGATATCATGCACCATTTTGTTTGCTTTCAAAATGTGGCTATTATGATACACTAATACACTGCAGCACAGAAAACATCAAATGTCTTCAACGTAACAGTAAAATACTTTCATAAATTATTTCTGCAAATGCAACAGCAGTATATTAGCACACAAGTAATCAGCGGTGTGCTGGAAAAACTGTTTTTATATGTTGAAAGTAAACTTGAAATAACAACTAGCTAACACAGAGCGTACAAAACAGTTGTGTTTTGACGCTACAATTTGGCAACAAGTGACAAGACGATTACCAAAATATCACAAACAGTGGACAAAAGGTGTCAATAAGTCAATAAAATATTCAATCAACTACACCACCAGTATTACTCAGCATCAGTAATATATCAGCAAACTTCAAACACCTCTGCTACTCTGACACTAACTGTATTTGAAGCATAGAAGCAAATGACTATATCCTAAAATGGTGCATAGTCCCAACAAAAAAAATGCAATTACACCATACATTTTATGTTGCAACATTACATTAGAGGCCTATAAAAAGAGTCACTTTAATTTAAGGCAAATGCTACACAGATATAAAGCATCAGCCACATTTAGCTCTGTTCTTTTCAAGTTTCTATTAAGCATAAAGATCTCCACATGGGTCATAGAAGGGGCCCTTGTGATAAAAAATTAAAGGCAGAAAAAATTTCACAAGTTCACAGGTGAATCACTGGCTAGTTGCCACCACATGAAACCCGGTAGTCTGCCTGTCTGTTGACCCTGCAGCTTATCATGACTGTGGGATGCTGCAGTATCAGTTACAGGTCATAAGTCACTGTGTGCTCTGTGTTCTGGCAGTGGCACTGCAGTTAAATAGATACTGTCACTAATTCATCTGTTCAGTCCATCTTGACTGCTGATGAATATAAAATTCTTAGGTTCTTGTATGTCAGACAGAAGTCTCTGCAATGATGACTATGTATAACTTGTGACGATGACAACAGTTCAAGCTTCACAATGTAGCTGGACGACATCACCAGTCATGTGATGTGACTTCATTGTCAGACATAAGTTCAATTGTTCCATCTTCAGTGTTGATGTATCGCTTCACTGATTCACCCTTTGACCTTAGCATCTTCTCCACATTCCTACAGACAGACAGACAGACAGACACAATGTAACCAGTAGGGATAAACTTTTCCACAGATTCACTGTTTGATTGCAACATTTCCTATATGATTCTGTGCACGCAGAGGCACACGGACATACTCACACATACAATACATATACAAAACCTAGTCTAGTTCTTTGAATAACAATAGACATATGCAGCTGCATTCAACACGTTTGTAGTAGTAGACTAGTAGCAATAAATGATACTGTGAAATGATAGTGCGCTATATAAATGTTCTCTTATTATTATTATTATTATAATAGTAGTAGTAGCGGTAGTTGTAGTAGTTACCTGTGTTCAACATGCTTGAACCAGCCGAGGTTATCAGCAATCAAATGCAGACTCTCACATCCAGGACATCGTACTATGACAACACCATTGTTGTATGCCTGCTTAGTGAATGTCTTTGATGACCGAGTTTGACAGACTTTACATGTGTAAACGATACAGTAGCGACCACTCGGTGAACTTGCAACAGAGTCGGACTGTTCTTCTGTTGGGTCACTTGCAGTAGTCAGACCAACCACACTGTCACCATTCCCTGCAATACAATTACTATCAGTACAAGGTGGCTAAGGCTGTGCCAACATATGCAATATTGCTTAAACAAAACTAAAGCAAAATCATACACGAATTACTAACTAATAAATCACAACATGAAAACAAGATGCAATGACACTGCAACCTGAATTATGACAAATATGTTTTATCCACAGTCTTGGCAATGCAGCAAAGAAACGTGGCTGCATTCTGACATTAATAACGTAATTACTGTAAACAGATAAAGACTACTGATCTACCAGTAGCACTAACCTTATGAAATATTATTATGTATTGCATAATATTAAAGTATTGATTAATCACAGATGTTAAGCATGCGTCCCATTACTGTGCAAAATGAGTCTAAGGGCCGGTTTCTGGATCTTTTAGTTAACTGATCAGTTAGCAAACCGTCTGTTAACTGTAACTCGCTAGTTAAGTTTGTGCACGTTTCTGAACAAAATCTGACTGGCTGTCAGCTAACTGAGCAGTAAACTATGGTTGCTTAGCAACGATGCATACGACACTTATCACTTCCGCCTAGCCACTAGGCCGTGGCCTAGCGCAGGTGGGCATCATGAATATTAATGAGCGCAAGCGCTCCTCAGCCAGCGCATGAGCCAGCCAAGCAATATGCGAACAGCCATTTTGTCCATTCATCAATGAATTTTGTAGTAAAATTTGTAGCAGCAAACGTCTCCTCGTGTGTTTTGAAGACAGTACTATATACGGTAAAATCGTTTTATAGTATCACATTCTTCAATTAACTGCTTGCAAAATGGTACAAAAGTTGCGTTAAATACGATAACTACGATCGACGATTAGCTAACTGCCCGATGTTGACCAGTTAATTTGACAGCCATTTTGACCATTGGTTAGTGCAACGGGAAATGCGAGTTATGCAAATCTGTCAGTTAACACTAACTTGACCGGCCAGTTAAACCCAGAAACCGGCCCTAAGACATGGTACTACAGGTTTACCAATGCTATAGTGCACTATATCAAGCATAGGTTTGCTATATCTCATTAAGGTGCACTTATAGACTGCAGCCCGTTATTAATAGTTAACATTTACTGATACTGTCCAAACGTTTTCTCTGAGCGATTTTCTACTACCTGATGATGAAGAAGAGTAGCAACATCGCGGAAGAGTCAACACATGACATCGATGGTTAACATTGACCGTCGCCAGCAGTCTGACATTACGACAACTAACGACAAGTCGGTTTAGCTTTACAGCAGACGCTATACATCTGCGCGCTAATAACCTCCCAAACATAGTTATTATATCATTAATCCATTACGCAACAGCAAACATACTTTTTCGCAACAAACGTCAACTTTATGTAAACAAAAAAATGTAAACAAACAAATCCGCCGCAATAAATAAGTAACCGAAACAAGGCCGCAAGGTTGACAGTACTCGCTAGCGTCGTATAGCGATTAGCGAGTCGCAGTACAAACAGTACAGGCTCATAAAACACAACAAATCTTAATTGGACGCCAATACTGCAGAGTTGTCATCATGCAAGGGTGGAAAAGCGTAGACTTTTTGCAATGTTTACATTTTTTCTTCTAAACTTTTTTGGGGGTTTACCGTAAGTTTTTTTGACTTTTAGCATACAAGAGAGACTTTACACAAAAATACGACCCATCATCGACGAACATTCTAGACGGCATACCAGTGAAATTTTGGTTATGAAAATATATCTCAATACCAATAATTTAAACTTCAATGAAGTTAATACCGGTATGGAGTTTTAATTGATTTCAATAATTGTCTGTAGTAGCAGTCAAACTGAAGAAAGACAGATTGAAATAGCAACAAATCGCTGGTCTCAATGGCTCGCATGGGACATCAAGTTTTAGAGAAAAAAGTACACAGAGACAAACTATTTTTGACGATAAAATTGATTATGCATAATGCGAACAATTAAAGCTGCATGAATTTTTTTCTTGAAGCTTGAAATTTATCACGTATTAGGGCATCGCGCCATATTGCGACAGCGCAGCGTTTCGTTTCAGTTGTGTCATCATGGTGCTGGGCGTTGACCGAGCTGCGGTTTTAGCTGCGACATCAAAGAAAAGTTACCTGGCGACACACGCTGCTGCTGTATCTAAAACACTGCAGAATTCTAAAGCACGGGATACAGTAAGAATGTTAATTATGGCAATACAATGCAATATAATAAAATGCGCTTCAAATTATTACCACAATGTATAAATTAGCTAAATTTGTCATTAAATTGTGTGTGATACGAGGCTTGTCGTTTTATTCATTGACGGTCTATCCTATGTTTTATAGACCTTTAGGTAATGAGTAATTATTTGGTGTTATGTGGGTATTTTGAGTTTTGTAGCGTATTATGTCATCATTTTACTAAAAGACTGACTTATTTGTGCCATCTGACAATGTAAGTTTATTCTGCGTAAGGTACGGCACTCTGTTCGTAATGACTAAGCGTCTTCTCAATACCGGTCTAAAATGCAGGTGACCTGAGGTAATGCGCACTGTTTTCGCCGGCCTATCGGAGTTTCCTAGATATCAGTGCTTGTTCCAAGTGACTAACCCAAGTAGCACAACCGCGTTCGAAAAGCTATAGGGATTACCAGTTTACCACCTTTCCTGTGCAGTGTTTCCAACACTGCTGATGGCAGATGGTGCCAAAGATTTGGGAGGGAACTAGACAGTAGACACAATATCGTCTTATATGCTCGTAAATTCGCTTATAGTATGTTGTGGCTTGAAGTGGTTAGGGTATCAAAACCAGTGATAGCTATGTTGCAGGTTTGACTCACAACCATTCCACTACCAGGTATCTATCAGGTATGGATGGTAACAACCCCTGGTAAGTTGTTCATGCACCGCACAGTGCAATTTACATTAACGGAAACGGAAATGCACAAAAACGGATTTAAACAGATTCCGTTAACGAAAACGGAAACGAAAATGTCAGTAAAAACGGAAACGAAACGGTAACGAAAAAGTCCGAAACGATAATAGAATGGAAAAGGAGAAGCCAAAAAACAGAAACTGAAATGAGCTGCCAACCCATTTAAAGGTCCATGGCCACGGTCAAACTCACTCGCACAATTTCTGTAGACTTAAATTAGACATTTAACCTCGCATATATAATATGTTGATTTGAGCTTCATAAATATATGAAATTAATGCGTGAATTCAAACGAAATGCGGCATTACGTTACGTTATGCGAAATATTGTAATCTGACGTCATGACCCTAGCCCATATAGATCATGAATATTAATGGCTATCCGACAATGTCATCATTCTAGGCTAGGCCATAGCCTGTAGACGTCATGAATATTAATTCATGACGTCTATAGGCTAAACGCATGACGTCACCGCGGGTCGTCATGGCGGCGCGTTTTCTACATAGTTTTCTTAGATCGTCGACTTCAAAGGTAAATTTTTCCTTGTTGACAGAACGCTGGGTGCCAATATTACCGTCAAAGTTATCATGAAATTCTGCACTTTCAGGAAAATGGATAAAATGTGTATGTTAATTTTGGTGACCACGGACCTTTAAAGTTGGCAACAGACGTTGCTTACGTGACACGCGACTGCAATAGTCGATTTGCCAGTGTAATTAACACCAGCCATATCACCACATGTCGTCCCACGGTCCCTGTTGTCAGTAGGCCTATAGTGTTAATGACTGCAGTGAATGAATGAGTCTGTGAGTGAGCACCCGTCAGTCTGGAGAAGGGTTCTAGGCGCACGCAGTGGCTGCCATCAGCGCGTCATTGGAAGATGTCAAACAGATCTAATGACACTGGCGTATCTGACTGGTCGTTGATAACAACTGCAGCCTGGCAGCGCAGTATCTTGACGACTGTATCAAAAGCTGGCAAAGTTTTGTGGTCCAATTGTTTGCTTTGTCTATCAATCATCCAGAAGTATTGTCATCAGTCGCTGGAAGCATCATCCAGGAAAGACAGATGTACATTTAATAGCGACCCACAGATGCTGATGCCGAAGCTCATTATTTGACCACTAGCAGTAGCCTACTATAGAGGATGACTGCCAACATGACGCCGTCTGAAGTTTTCACTGTTGTATCACTGAGCTGTAACATCGAACGGGATTCGTGGACTGAAACACGAGCACTTATATAATTATATTTTTCATAAAATTATGATGCTAAAATGTAGCGCTGTGGATAACACGATCAACAAATTCTGTCATCGACAAGTTGGACAGCTAGCGGAAAACAAACTGAGCTATTTTATTCATCTGCATAAGTTGCATTTAGAGCAATGGGCAGAATTTGTTGAAAGCACCAAGTATTACAGTCGTTCAAAGTTGCTTCAAACAAATGGTCATCATGCACAGATTGCTTCCAGCCATGAAGCGACGTCTTATATGCTTTATTTTCTCATGTCTTACACTGCAAGTTTGTTTCTGATTCTAAGTGCGTCTGATCAGGTGAAAATGAAAACAAAAACTGCAATAGAAACATGTAAAACTGAAACAAAACTGAAACGAAAAATCCTCCAAAACGAAAACGAAACTGAAACTTAAATCAGACTGGCACCGCAATCCATTAGTGCGATGCCCCAATTTGATAGCTCTGCCAACTGGTAGCACTTAATGTCAAAATCTTTAGAAATCAACTGAAAACAACAGAAAACTTTTGTTTTCTCTAGTTTTTGGTTAGGGTACTATACTATGCTATAGTAATTAAATTTATACAGCACCATATGTGGAGCTACAGAGGCACTGGATGACAGTCAGTCAGGCAAACAAACATAAACAAAAACGTTTTCAAATGTTTCTTAAAAACAGAGCGAGTTGCACAGTAAAATATTAGCAGGAAAGCTATTCCAAGTAATGGGTGCAGAGTAACAAAATGAGCGTCTAGAGAAATCAGTGATCAGTTTTGGTACGGTCAGCAGAGGTAGTGCAGCAGAACGTGTAGAGCGGACAGTTACATGCGGAATCAGATGGTCATTGAGGTACGTCGGGAGTCATGACACCGGTCGTGCAAGTTTTTTTGCGTCAGTACAGCCATCTTGTACGGCACACGTTAGCGCACCAGTAGCCAGTGAAGCTGGCGAAGTAGTGGCTTGGTATCAGACAGGCGATTTGCTGCAAGTACCACATGAGCTGCGTTGTTCTGTGCTCACTGCAGCTTATTGATAGTCGACTCTAGAGCTCTATACAGTAGCGAATTGCAGTAGTCTAGTTGACTGTTGATAAGGCAGCACTGAGCACGCTAATGTCCGAGCCACAGACTCTGGCAGCGGATAGCGAACATGCTTGATCGCCCGAGTGTGGCAGTTGCATGGTTGTCGAGCGTGAGCCGCTGATCCAGAATGATGCCGAATGACTTCAGAGTTGACACAACTGACAGTGTCACTCCAGCTACTTCAACCGAATCGACTGAGGCCACCAGTCGCAGCTGGTTGGCAGTTCCCAGCAGCGTCACGTCGGACTTGTCAGCATTCAGGAGTAGACTGCGAGATGCCAGTCATGCACCACCGTCAAACACGCTCGTAGTATGTCGAGATGTTGTGCTGAATCACTGGTTCTCGTAGACAAATACAGCTCTGTGTGTCGTCTGCGTATTGCTGGTATTGCACTCCGAAACCCTCGATGACCACTCCCACTGGCGCAACATATGCGGCAAATAGCAGCAGTCCCAGAACAGACCTCTGGGGTACACCGAAGCAACAGTCAAGCGACCTGACGAGTGACCGCCTAGTTTCACGTACTGCTGTCGGTTGGACAGGTATGAGCTGACCCACTGTAGTGCGTTAGATGACAATTCAAATTCTGTTCGAAGATGGTTGAGCAGGATGCTGTGCTCGAGCATATCAAACGCAGCCAAAATGTCAAGACTGATGACGACGGTGAAGCACTGGTCATCACCTGCTGTGTAAATGTCATTGAGTACCTCAAGTAGTGCCATTTCTGTAGATTGTAGAGGTAAAAAGGGTAATAGAAGTAGCTCTGCTAACTATCGACCTGTAAGTAATTTTATGTAAAGTTTTGGAATATTTAATACGTGATAAAGTTATAGAACATTTGGGTATTTATAGATTAACTACAACAATACACAACATGTTTTTTGTTAAAAATAAGTTTTGTTTATTAGGTTTTATGGAAGAGGTTACTAATTATGTAGATTTGGGGTATTCCGTTGATATTAAAAGCATTTCACAAGGTTTCTCACAAGCGATTATTACAAAAATTAGCTGCACATGGCATTAGGGGTGAGTTGTTATTGTGGATTGAGAATTGGTGAATTGGCAGGAAACAGAAGAGTGACAGAGTGGTCTGATGTGTGTGTTAACTGCACTACAGAAAATCAATTCAAAAACTGTTTAAAATGTCAATTGCAGCCGGAAACAAAAAGTTGATTATTAGTTATTTGTGCTTACCCTTGCCATCAGTAGTACTAATGGCTTTGGTGAATTCGGTGAATTCGGGTTCAGGGTTAATCATAGGGTTAGGTTTTCAGTATCAAAAACTACCAAAAACGTTTTTGGTAGTTTTTTTGGTAATTTAGTGCCGTCCCTGCCAACTGAGAAACCAAACTGAAAAGCCAAAAAGGTCAGGGCTTTCAGATGCTAGGCTAGGGAAACTACTATCTAAAGCTAACCTAGACAAAATGTCATTTTTTGTGCTAATTTGCATATGGTTTTTAGCTGTCGGATGATAATTTTTGTGAAATGTTGCAGTGAAACTGTTGATTTGCCTATTGTATCTGTGTTATGCGGCTGTTGAACATTTAGTTCACTAGTCATTGCACTATGTTTGTTAGTTCACTTAGCCATAAATAGCACTGGTAAAGCTCCATTATACATATCAAACCTTCTTCAGTCAGTTTCGGCACTGCCAGATCGTCACACCGTTTTGCGATCAGCCACGAAATTGGATCTGCAAGTCCCAAAGACACGCCTGAAGTTTGAAGAGTGCGCCTTCAGCGTGGCGGCCCTCAAGGCATGGAATGATTTGCCACTGCAGCTGCGCACCATTACTAACACCAACACGTTTAAGCGGAGACTGAAAACTCACTTTTTCTGTAAATTTTATGGCTTAGAGTACGATTTTATGTAGACTTAGTCGTTTTATTGTATTTTATTCAAACGTATTTTATTGTTATAGACTGTTCAGCTTCGCTGTAAGTTGACACTGTTAGACATTATCATTATTATTATTGCTGTTGAAATGTGTTTTAGTTTTTGATGTCATCATGGCCACTTGGCCGGGCAAATCAGGTCGTTATCTGGCACAGAGTGAAACACCGGCTGAAAGGTGATGAACATGTCATTACTAGCTGTTTGATTTTTTTTTAAAACTTTGGCAGTAAAACTTAGGCCAAGTCATGCCAGAGTTATGTTGTAAATAAGCTGCTTTTGCAGTTAACCCTATGATGTACATGTGCATGCTTTTGCACTTCACTGAATTAGTGAACATTAGTATTAGTGTTTTATTATAATTTTAAGTTTAATGCCAATTTGCACCATTGTGAAGCGTAAGTGTCCCAGCTTTCTCTGATTCAAAGTCAATTGTCAGTAGTTGGCATGTCAGTTTTGCCGACAGTTTGCAATGCAAAATTTGACCGCGATTCCAGTCCGAGTCTCCGGGAACTTTTTTTCTGGGAGAGACTGGGCTTCTGTATAATAGTGTGAGCATAGGTAGGTGAATGAATGTGGCAGCCATGTAGACTGTGGCTTGTTTTTCACGTGTTCAGGACTGCGGCAAGGTACAGTGTAGGAGCGACACCTAGTGGACGTTCTAAAAAGCAACGGACACGAACAGAGTGTGTATACAGCTTACAGTGATGTATTGCGACATTCTGCTTGCATTTGGTTTGATATAATTTGTCTTAGTAATATTTATGGTTGAATGATGGACACTGTTATTAGCAGAGCTGTGAATGGGTAAAAAGCTGAAACTGCTTGAAATACACTACTACTGGTAACTATTGCTTCTGTGGCAGCGGAAAATGTGTTTTATTGGTCGACGAATCTTCTCAAGTTCGGTTGTTGTAGGTCAGTGCACTTGTTTGTAGGTCCGTGAAGCACAGTGTTGCTAAGTTCTTTGGCATAGCGGACGAGGATGAGGCTAAGCGTGAGCGGACATTGAGGAAATGGCAGGCGAGTACTCGTCGCATGCAGAACCGCAGCTTTGTGTTGTCACGACACGCTACACAGTGCAAGACTGCACCCCAGCGTGCACAGTCAACCAGAACAGCCGGTAATGATGAAAACAATTTGAATAGTTCACATTTTAAAAATCAATGATTTGTTAATGTCATTTATTTCCATCAAAATACTAAGTGTGATCAGCATCCAAGAACGTGTGCGCTTCTCGCAGTGTAGCACGGTAGTGCGTAACACTGTTGTAAGGGCGACTATCAAAGTCAATGTGAAACCCCAGATTTTGGGCTCCTGTAGCCCTCAAACCCCTGAATCAATCGACTTAAAATTTGCCTTGGATGATTACGTCGGCCATGTGACCCTACCTGCCAAAAATGGCACAAATCGGCCCAGCAGGGTCGGCGTGGCAAAGGGGTGAAATATAATGTTCAAAAACGGGTTTTCTCTTTCTTTCTTTCTTTTTTAATACTTTTCTTGCCAAGCTCTGGAGAACACATTTTAGGGAGTATCGCCATATTTTTTGCACTGGATGACGTGTTTCGGTGAGGATTGATTTCCTAGGAGGGACTCAACATTCATCTATAATATTTTCCCCTTCTAATCCCCAAAAAACTACACATTTTTGGCCCATTTTTGGATTTGAAAAGTAACGCTGAAAATGCTTAACAATGGAGATGCTCATCTACAAACTACCCTTAATCGTCATTGTAGCCTCACCAAAGTGGCATAGTGAATAGGCAATATAGACTTGGGAATTTCAAATATACGGTTATTTTGCACCCCCTGCCTACAGGTCACATGACGCGGCGCATGCGCAGTGAACTTTTGGCTTTTGACATGGGCAAACGCAAGTTTGAGGCTTTATATCTCCCTAACAGTGCAAGTCAGATGCATGGTTACAATGGACCATTCATAGGAAGTCACCTACCATGAGTCAAATGGTCACGTGGCCGATGATGTCACGTGACCCCATAAGGTCAAAGTCGTGACCTCATTATCTTTTAAGCACCATGTCTTTGTAACGGTGCAAGATAGGCACATGGTCACAATAGACCACCTATAGGAAGTCACCCACCATGAGTCGAATGGTCACGTGATTGGTTTGGGTCACATTATTGCTTTTCAGTCACAAATTCACAATTGAATTTGTTAATAAAACAGCAAATATTAAATATAATAAACTTACCAGTTTATGTTACTGTGTAAGGGCGACCAAGTCACACATTCAAAACAGCAGAAATCATTCTGCTAGGACACAGAGTGATAGAACCACAAACTGGCTGCCCTTACAAATCATGTGATATGACCCCATTTAACGTTTTCCATCCCGCATTATCCCATAAGCCAATAGGGGAGAGTTGCCTGAATTGGAACGGTTCCTTGATTGGAACACTTTACTTACTCAAAATTTATGAGCTGCTTACTGAAAGTGAGGAATAATTAGTACTCTACGGTGGTTTCGCTTTCGATTTTAGGTAAGTATGGTGTGTGTTATCGACTCAATTTGCAGTTAATGCAGAACTGCTTTTGATAATGGGGCTGCAAGACACAAGTACAGAGCAGTTCCACAGAATTAACAGAATGCACCAAGGATGCATCATATGTGTTTTGCAATGCTTTTGTTGTGATGTGACAAATTGAAAACTCAATAATTGAATTCTTTATCACTAGTTGTTGTAGTCTTTTTAATGATGAATTGCATGATTAATCACTGATGCCTGCAGCTGATGTGCAATTGACGCGGCCGACGTCAGCGGCAGAGTACGAGATGACGCTACACCAGCAAGGTGGCGCCACTGAGTCGGCGGTGACGTCACAGCTACTGATGTCATCAGCCTACAGAGGGTATGATCAACCAGACTCACTGCGGACAAGTCAAAGCAGCCTACAGCCTCCGCACCCACTCGACCCTCAGGCCACGCCGCCAATGTATGTTGGTCATTACTCCATCAGTCTCTTTGTTCTCGTCTTTCGTTGTCTGTTGAATTAACTCAAAATGGCCATCTCTTTGTAGTCTGTACCAGCGAAAGCTGTAGAATACAGGCACGTTGTCTGGATCGTCTAGTATTGATGATGACAATGAGCTTATTTCGCACACTTGTGGCTATAAAGATAGCCATATAGCTGAATAACAGTGCAGTGGAAACAATGCAACAAAATAATAATGATGCAGTCTATAAATGCAAAATAACAAGAGTCCACAAGTGCAAAAAAGTAGATAAGTGCAAATGATAACAATAATAGTCCATAATAAAAAACAAAGATACAACTGGAGGTATAGGTGAAATGATATAGGTGATTGGTATTTCTTGAGGGCAAAGTTTACAAATGATTGAAACTTTTTTGTTCGTGAGGTTAAGCGAGGGAGAGGTGTGCTGGAACGTAGCCTGGAAGTTCCAGAAGTGCTGCGAGGTGGTGGGAGGAGGTGATGTAGACGTGACGCCGGATTACACATTTTTTGGAAGAAATATATGGATGGTTTATCTCGCCTGTTTTTTAGTGAGTTTAGGTTAGCAACAAATAAAAGGTTAGAATATGACGTGCCACGGGTAAAATTGAAGACGATACATACTGCTCTTTTTTGGATTGATTCCAATTGCTTATTTTGCGCACGAGTGATAGGATAGTGCCAGACTAGGGAGACATACTGAAGAACTGGGTGGATTACTGCCATATAGAAATGTGGTAATTGATGTGGTGGGATGCCTGCTTTTTTTCAGTTGTTTAAGAAAGTACAGACGTTTGCTTGCTTTGGATATAACAGTATTGATGTGTGCCACATTGGCCGTTCCTGTAGCAGGGTGCTGCATTCTGAAATGTACCCAGTTTGTCTTATTACCTCCGCCAAGGAGGTTATGTTTTTGCCAGATTTTGTCTGTCTGTCTGTCTGTGTGCTAGCGAAATTGCTAGCGGTAGATCGGGGCTCAAAAAGTTACGGGAGGATTGATAAGGGCTTGGCGGAGGTCTGCGCTCTCCGAGTGCTTTCTCTAGTTACCTGTGCATTATTCTGTTTGTTAGTACTCTGAATTACTTGCACTTATATCATCGGTTTTGTGTGATACTGGTTTATTTCCTAGGTTTAGCATTAAACCTTTGATTTTTTTTATCGGCTGTGGTCTGCTGACGTGTGCGATGGTAGAACGGAGTGTGCGATATCAACACTGCAGCCGAGCCGACGCATGGACCGCCAGAGTCGCAAGGCACTGACACTGAGGCATGACAATGTATGGAAGATGGCTGTAGATGGAGTACACACGCTGTCGGTCAGTGACTGAAACTAACTGTTAGTAACATGTTAAATGGTGGGCATGCTACCAGCATGTTAGTATGCAGCCATCCCTATAGCCACATCATGTGTCTTACCCATCTGTGTGTCTGTTTGTCTCATACGGGCTCTTAAAACAGTGGCAAAAACCAAAATTGGTGGGAACGTTTCATGCCGTACGAATAACAGGTGTGCCAATTTTCACCTCGTAAGGTCCAACGTCAAGGTCATCGGATGTCAAAAACATTATGAAAATGATGAATTTGTCTCGTGTACTGCATACATATTTCTTTACGACTTGTGGATCACACGCTAGCTGGTCGGTTTGCACGCATTTGGCTGCTTCGCCCACTGCACACTAGGTGCAGTGCAGTCGCTGCGTACGATGCTCAGCAACTAGACACGTGGCTGCGTACATGTCAGCACGACTGCACGAGGTGTGCTGACATTGTTGGTTGTTAGGTTGAGTTTGAATGTAAGCTGTGATTTTGTCAAACGGATGTTGCTGACATTTTTACTGCTTACATGCCAACATCTTGGACATTGATTGCAGATTTTATGTTACTGATTTAGTTGTTTACTTACTTGTACTTATCTGCAGTGGATGAATATCAGCTATTCACAGATTCAGACAACCGTGTATGTATGTGTGATAACTTGTCATTTTTCGTTGTTGCACAGATGAGGCGGCCTCGACCTACAGGCGTCAGGCGAGTTCGCAGCATCAAGCCTGCTGCTATATTTGTGAGTTGACTTTTACTGTTTCCAGGCTGAGCAGTTACTGTTATGGTAACCTGCAAATTTGAGTTGAAAGCTGTCATGAAAAGTTGGGGGAATCAATCACAAGGTAGGAAATTCTGCAGGAAAAATCTCGTCAAAACTGTCGTTCACTATTGACTTGATGTTTGATGCAGCTGCAATTCTACCTGGCATTTAATAGCAACGTATTAGCATAATATTCGTAATGTTGCATGGTGATGTTATTACTCATTATTAGGTTGTTATTGTACATAATGTGGACTGGACTTTGCTGGAATAGCACTAGTTGAGTTTGGAAGGGAATTAGAAGGTATCCTTTAATAATTCATGTATGGATTTTGCATTTGAGCAAATATTTGTTATCTGTGGGAATGAATTGTTGTCAGAATGCAGATCAGCAACCAGTGCCGTTGCACGTTAGTAATGGTTTTGCTGCAATTTGCAGTTGCATAGTTGGGGTCTGGACCCCGAATCTCTTCTTTTCCCTGGGTCATGGATCGCTTCTGACACAATATGTCAATGGACACCACAAGTGTACCTGAGAAATGGTCTCTGAATCCATCAAACAGTTTACACAGGTTGTAGCATGATGTACAGATGGCAGATGTATCATATCATATATTGTATCATATCATTTGCTATGGCACCCCTCATCCGTAGCACAGGGGTGCCACAATATACAGCAAACATTATACTAAAACATGCATAAAACAAATGTGTAATAAAACCCAGAATCCAGCAATAGATGGAATTGCTTGCAGTTGCAAGAGTGATTCTGAATAATAATAATAATAATTGTTATTATTTTGTTATTATTACAAGTATTTATTATACTGAGTAGCTGTGTGTGTGTGAATTGCTGTCAGAATGCAGATCGGACACCAATGCTGTTGGACATTGGGTTCTTCGACGATGCCGTACCTACCAGTACCATGTCCCGCAGGCCTCGTCCGGAGGCTGGCGATGCTGCTGCTGCGGCTGCTGCTGCTGATCGTGGTGCTGCGAGAGATGTACCTGACTATGCATCGGTTGTTGCCAGTCTTAAGAAAAAAATTCCATATCGGTATGTAGCAAGTTATGTACTCGTCTGTACATGCATCAGCAGTACATGTATTGACTTGTTTTATGGCGTGGTGCATAAAAAATTGAGTGTTTTGCATGGATATTTGTTGTTGTTGTTGTTGTTTTCTTCTGGCGCTCGATCAAGGATCATACGCGACCAGCCTCGGTGAGGCCAGCATCCCTCAGGTAACTGGGTGCTACTTCGGGTTCATTGAACAGAAAAATGATGGGATCATCCTCATCGAAATGGTGGCTGCGTGCATCTTCCAATACCGGACATTCAGTCATTAAGTGTACCAGCGTCTCCTCTGTCTGACCACATTGCTGACATGTGGCTGGTTCAGGCTGGTCTTGGTTTCTCGTTATTCTGTTGCAGTACCATGCCAACTCTGGTGTATGTCCTCCTGTACGGAGGCGTGAAAGCAGAGTCCTTCATGAAGGTGTAAAGTCCTTTTCTTGGTCTCTGTTCACATATGTGGCATGGAGTACTGCTGGCTTGGCCACCCTACTCCATTTGCGGGCACAGTGATGTCAGATAACTGTTTTAGCAGTGCTAAAGTCCACTGGTGCTGCTGACTGTAATAATGTAAAGGCATCCTTCGCAATACTGTCAGCCCACATGTTTCTCTCTATCTCGCAGTGACCAGGGATCCACTGAAACGTCATTTGTGCATTACCACCTGCTGCTGTTTGCTCAACCAGTGAAAGTACGTGGTACACAATTTCTTCCTTTCCGGTGGTCTTTGCAAGCTTTTGGATAGCAGATCTAGAGTCAGTATAGAGATTGATGTGGGCCTCCTTGGGTACTAAAAACCTTTCCTGGAGTTTCAACAACTTTCTGTAATGCGACACTGATTGCTACCATCTCAGCTCGGTATATAGACGTAGTAGAACCGGCAGGTGCTTCCACTAAATGCTCTTCCTGGTTGTGGTTGTCAATGATGAATGCATCTGCTTCTTCTTCTCAACGTCCTCTGAATACAGCTGCATTCGTGTATATTTCAATAGCAGCAGGTCCCAGTTCTGATTGTCTCCTCAACTACTTCATGCTTGAATTCAGCTGTATCATCTTTGTGCACTCGCTGACTGAGCTCGGGGTTGAAGACAGCCTCCAAGAGAACATTTCATGGTGCAGTGGGCCGTACCACTTTGAATCCCTCCTTTGGGAGTGACGCTAAACTGGTAAACGTAGATATTTATCTCCACCATATGTTTTTGCCGGTTTTTGTTTGTTTGTTTATTTGTCTGTCTGTGAGTCAGCAAGATAACTCGAAAAGTTATGAACGGATCTTTCTGAAATTTTGAGGGTATGGCACAAACTACCAGTGATTTAATTTTGGGATGATCCGGCAGGAATCCTGGATTCTGGATCACTTTGAAATTTTCGTTAGCATGGGCCTTAAGGGAAACCGCCGTTGTCGCTGTGGTGCTGGCACCTGGCGAACAACATGGCGTTGAATCAAGGTTTTTTAGGTCACATAAAACTAGGTCAATGTAGAAAGTGCAACTATAGTTTGAATCGCACTCAAAACTTTTGCTTGTTTAATTTCGTCGGACAAGCTGTGTCGGAACAGCATGGCCTTGGCAGAGGTCTGCCGGCTATGACTGCTTTCTAGTTGCTTGGTGTTATGTTTGTAGATCACAGTTTCTGTGCAATTCTGTTGATGTTCCATATTTTTTCTGGCTTTGTTTGTGACAGAGTTAATAAACATTTTTACAAGTGATGATGATAAAGTTATAATTTTCACACTTCAATTTGACAATGGACAGGATGCTTGAAATGTGATGAATTTTCTGCAAGACACCGGAAACTAAATTTTTTGACTAAAGTAATTAAGAAAATGGATGAAATATTGAATATTGACAGAAAAGCAGGCAGCAGTTGACTGCTGATAGTTTGAACAGCTGATTACATTGCCTTTCTTAGCACCATACTAATGTTTGTATTATAATTGAATGTTTTGTAAATGTAGCACCAAGTGACAAATGGTGCTGTAATTTTTGACAATCTGTTTTGATGATCGTTGGTGATGCAATGATGTAGAACAACAAAGAATGGATTGCGGGTCCCCGAGCGTGGCAGACCGGAACCTCGCCCGCCACCACGACCAGTCCGACAACCGCAAGAACCCCGGGCCCGCAGATCTTCATTTGATGAGGTGGAGGGGCGAGTGATGGATGCCATGACTTACATCAGGAGAGAGTTCATGGAGGAATTCGCCGACAACACCAACCGGCATGAGCTCGGGATCGGACTGATTGGAAAGTGCCTCGGACTGAAACGCAAGAATAAGATTTCAGCCGACATTCAGCAGCAACTTGATCTCATCGGTGCCAAGACATACCGGCATGTTCTGTTCAATTTTATTATTATTATTATTATCATTTTTTTACCCTTGGTACTCCATTCCCGAGAGAGCCTAAAAATTAACTACGCAATACAAAGGTGGGTACGATCGTCAGTCCGTGCAGTCTGCAGCCGGCAAACTGTCGTGCAACAAAACAGCATTGAAGTGCTGCACCAAAACATAAATCCTCTGAAACAAATAACTGGTCTCTCTAGCCTCGCCAGCACATTGTTTGATACATTTTTGTTTGCTTGCTCGCTTTTTTGTACCCAGTTGGCACATCAGTTAGTGAAACACACATGCTTTGCATTGCTGACATATGATTTCATCTTTTTTAGATCACCTACACACTACTGACTGCTGAAACAAGGAATTAATTTTCTTTGTATTTTTGTTGATGCTAAATATTTTTGTGATGTCATTTATAATGTAATTGATAAACGTGTTTACAATCATTATTATGTTTTAATTTTTGCACTGCGAGTTGGTACACGCAAGAAGAGGAACAAATTTTTTGAGGAAGCTGATAACTAAATTATTTCCATTAATTAAGTAAGAAAATCGATGATATGCGTTTTAGCTGTTTGTTGTGTGGAAGTAGTAATATCAAGTTTAACTGAGGCTTTGTGATTTTGAATTAACCTGATTACATACTTTGTGTAATACTATGTGTTTGTTGTGTGCAGACCATTCTTCACATACTGGGTGACGTTTGTCCAGATTGTATGTTTCATCATATCAGTCGTGGTATTTGGCATTGCAACCATTGGAGGTGCCATGACCACTATCAGCGACGAGGTATTGGTTCATTAATAATGCTAATAATAGAATTAAATCATTTTTCAGTACTTTGAGCTGGCGAGGGTCAAACCAGATTAAAGGCATGCAAGCTATCCAAATGATCAGTTCTGCTAACAGCCAGCTCCTGTAACAGACTGCGCCAGTATGCCAGTCATCTTGGTAATAGAGCCCACTGTCACATGAAGCTCACCAGTTCTTTTCTAGCACTTTCTGTAACTGTCACCAATACTCATTTTTACGCCCGAGAGCTATAGCACTTATTAGCTATGGTAATTCTGTCTGTCCGTCTGTCTGTCACAACCCAGTACCGTTTCAAGACCAGGTGAGATAGCAACTATAGGTTTTTACCGTATGATAGCTTTGTGTCTCTAGTATTTAGTGCCAAAATTTCATGCTGCTGGGTGAAGGGAGTCCCTTGAATGAGGGGGAAAAGAGGGGCACCCCCTTGAAAAGGCGTTATTCTACCGTTATTGGCTCGTCTAACATGAAAATGGTTGCAAATAGGCACAGACGTGCTGCTTATCATAACAAGCACTGGCAATGGCCTTCTTAGAAATGTCGACATTGATGACATTGAATGACCTTGAACTTCCCAAATAGGGGCTTTTATTGAATTTTTTTGTGATTTTGGGCTGTGACACGCTTTTCAAGAGTGAATTGCGCCGAAATGGCTGGAAATAGACCAAGACAACCTGCACATAAAATTTTCACGATAGAATGTACATTTTAGCAGTCGAAGTCCAGAGCCTCTAGGTTCAAGGAGGTCTGCGCACGTGAGTGTTAAAGTGGGTACTTTCTAAAAAGTTGTTATTTATCTGCTGTTGGCTTGCGTAGCATGAAAACGGCTGCAGATAGGCACAGACATGCTGTTTATCAGAACAAGCACTGGCGACATGCTTCTTAGGAATGTCAAAATCAATGACCTTGAATGACCTTGAACCCTAAAAAGGGGGTTTTCATCATTTTTGGCGATTTTTCGCTGCAGAAACGTGAATTGCGACGAAATGGATAGAGATAGACCAAGAAAACCTGTGAACATTAACTGCTATAGGCTCTTGTGCATCTCATGAGCATTAGCTCAGATTTCTTGTGTCTGCACACAGGGGGATGGCCAGGCTCTGTTGGTTTGGGTGGCTTTGTTGAATACAAAGACAGCATACTGACAAATGGTTAAACGCGTTTCAGTACTAATCTGGCTCAGCATTGAGTTAAATTCATCATTGCAACCAGCAGTGTTACTGGCGAACTATACGACCGTCTAATAAACACTTTACTTGACCAAGAATGCACCATATTTGGGTTCGTGGCGTGGCGTAGCGGTAATGCATTGTGTTCGATCGACGAAGTTGCTCTACGCCGGGCCGGGTTAGTACTTGGATGGGTGACTGCCTGCGGGCAGGTGAATCATCTCGGTATGTAATTAACCCTTTAACTACCGGAGCTAAAAATGCTAATACCGCGATATTACCACGACATTGTGGCAAAAATATTCATCGTATTACAAGTTCTTCTAAAACCCTATAACGTTAAAACATTTAACTGCTCTAAGTTAACTGCTAAAACATTTAACTGCTCTAAAAAAGTGCTTAGTACCACAAAATTTTGTTGAAAATGTGCGCTTAATAACTTGTCTATTACCGTGGTACAAAGCCACGTGGAGTAGGCAGATGGGACGCCTTTTCTGTACCATTTCGTGGTTTTTCTGGGAATGAAATACGATCGGAGTATCTAGACCTGTTTGCCACTGGGCGCCATAGGCCCCTATTTGAATTGTATTCCAGAACGCAAACTGGCTTTGCTGCAGCTCTCGTCACAGATAGTCGATCGTCCCCTTCTTTTCGGCACTGGGACCACGTGGCATCATGCCTCGTGGTATGCAGACGAATGTGCTACTGAATAACCATGCATAACCAAGGAAAAACCATGGGGAAAATTCAGAGTCATAGTTGATGATAACCATATATGTGTATACCAATAGCAGTGTAATTCAGCATACCAGGGCTAGTCAGAACTACATTACATAGTGCCGGATAATTCCAGCGGCCTAGGTATAGCGATTTATTTTCAGTGCCAGATATATCCGGCACCTTTGGTAGCGAAGGGGTTAACCGCCTAGGTCAACTCAGCGTTCCATCCCTCTAGGGTATGTAAATCGAGTACCGGCCTATCTGGCTGGGTTTAAGGCAGGGCATGTTCACCTGTGTCGGGTGGCGGGTATCACTGTGTGATCCCATATGGCAGGTGACGCTCCATAGCTTTGAGGTGGTTTCTTATAGAAAGCTATACACCACCTTTAACCTTGAACCACCTTCATAATATCTTGTCATGGCAACTGAACGTGTTGTCGACAGTGACTGTGGGTGACATGTGTTCAGGTTTTGACGTCATCGTTGTCCATTGAAAAAGTGAAGTATGAAGAGAACAGTAACTTTTGGGTTGGACCGAGGCAGGTTTGTGTAAACATGATCCTTCTTCTCAGCCATTAACAGACTTAGTTTTGACGTCATTTTAGCATGACATGAATTGGTGTGTGTGAGCCCAGTAAAGCCCAAATTCCATTACGCCAACTTTCACCGAAACTTTCCCGCGGGGAAAGTCGTGGACACAAATCACAAAAGTCGCGGACACAAACCATCTCGACATGTCGAGATGTTTGCGACAAAGTTCGTGACAAGTCCGCGACAAACACGTTTGTGTCGCTCTAATGGAATTTAGCCCATTACAATGCATGGGGAAAGTTGTTTTGTCGTGGACACAAATCACGAAAGTCCGCGACACAAATCATGAAAGTCGGCGACGTGATTTGTGCCGCAGACTTTCATGATTTGTGTTCCCGACACGTTCACGACTTTGTCGGGAACTTGTCCCGGACTTTGTCGCAAAGTCGGCGTAATGGAATTTGGGCTTAGCCATGTTTTGTAATGTTTTATTCTCTTGCATTTCATTCCAGTTATATGCACATGTTAAACCACTGTCTGGAGTGGGATAAGTTAGTGTTAAATGAACTTGCACACCTTATATGAGTCGATACAAATACACACTTTTTTAGCACGCTTATTCCGTGCTAGCTGATAGTCGGTTGTGTGCCTACACTGTTGTTCGTTTGGTGGGTTATTGAAACATCCCACTATAGGATTGATTGATACGAGTGTCTGGCTGTGCAGGCGGACTTAATTCACATGGGAGCCAAGTACTCGCCGTGCATGCGTGATGACACCAACGTGCGTGAGGCAATCGAGTCCGATAGAGCAGTGGAGCAGAACAGCTCGTGCTGTCTACTGAACGACGGCTCCGGATGCGTGCAGACTGTTGAAGACCAGTGCTCGGTAACACATTATGTCATAATAATAATAATAATAATAATAAGAATAATAAAGTGGATTTATACACGGCGCCTAAAAGCAGAAGTCACTAGGTGCCGCAGTTTTAATCAGTCAAACAAATGTGTCTTTAGTTGCGCTTTGAACTGTTCTAGTCCTCTACGGCCCGTTACATTACAGTACATTACATTTGTTAGTGATGGGCTTAAGGCCAGCAGTTTCAGATCCAAGGCCAGTTATTTTCGAGGCCAACGCCGTGATCTTTGTCTTTGAGCTGTTCTCAAGGCTGAGGACAATTTTTGAGAACCCTATTCCTGAATTATACTGCAGTGGAATACAATTCAGTCGGACAGTGCAAGTTCACAAAGATACAGTTTCTGCTATCTACTGAATGATGGCTCTGGATGCGTTCACACCACCGAAGACCAGTGCTTGGTACGATCATATTTACCAGATAATCTGTGATCATATCTGAGCCCCCAACTTCCTGCTGGAATTTAATAGCCCTTGTTTTGCTGAAAATTTTTGTTCTGCTCTTAAATTCCCCTTCCCTTCATGTGAGGGATTTTAGCCCCGCATTATACATTTCAGGATGAAATCTTTCTGATGAGGTGAAAATTTTCTGACAGGCTAAATGCAGGGAAGTGGCAACTACTTATCCAATTTAGCCAAAGTGAAAGGGAGTTTAGTTGAACTAATGCCCAGATATGTCGTGTGCATGTGTACATTAGACATCTCTTGCTACATGGATGAAATGGCCGACAGCGTTTCCAGGACCAGATGATCGCATCTCTGGATCCGTCTGTGGACAGGACCCAAGGTGGGTCTCTTCTGTTTTCTCAATTGGTTAGAATATCATTATTATCTGTCCCATTGCTACAGCATGGCATGGGACAGATTATGAAATCACTTGTTGTCACACTGTCCTTCTGTCTATACATCCTCCTATGGCAGCAATTTTGATTCGATTTTGATTTTTGACCCAAAAAGTGAGATCGAATTTGCTTGGGGTCAAAATTTGATGACTCGTTCCTTTATTTTTCTCCAATTTTTAACCCTCGTAATGCATTTTCAGTGGGAAAGTTCACTTCAATGCTTACTGGTCTCAGGTTCTGCATTGAAATGAGTTTTCAATTACAGCAGTCAGTCAACATTAATCATTTTTATACTTCTATACTACGTTGTATTCAAATGTTTCTTGAAAATGGAGAAGATTTGTTGTTATCACAGTTGTTATGGCAACAGCTTTCACTTGCAATGCATGCTGGATAATTTTAGAGCTGTAACTTGCAATGACAATTTAGTCGAATTTTAATTTTTTAGTTCGCTGCTTTAACTTTATCATGATCTGCTTTGTGGCAATCAAGTGCCTATATGAGATGCATTTGCAGTATAATTATTTGTTTTTTTTTTCTAATAATAAATGCAATAAAAATTTATGCTATGAGTATGTTATAGCCTGTGCGGCAGATTTTGAGCAGCAATGGGACAGATACCTCGTTCCACAGAACGTATTACTACTTATTTATTTTTTTGTCTGTTGGGTTTACTTGGTCACATATTGCGATGATGATTAAAAACATTCTTTCCAACTCAAGATTTATCTTCAAACATAAAATAATACTGAAATAATGACAATAGTGTATTCACAATATTCACAAACATACTACAATTATGTGCCTGTTGTTGTTTGTTACTTTTGGCTACTGCTGAGGTTAGGCTGGTACATCTGCCAACTTTTACCCCACCCTTTTTAGTTCGATCTTGATCTGAACTTGGCAATGATGATCATGACGTGTTTTAACCATCATGCTGGGTGGTTATGATACTGGAGACGCTGTGGTGACTGGCGAGAGATAGAAGGACGAAGTGGATTTTGAAATAAATGTTGTTATTGTGTACTGTGTACGTGGTTAGTATTGCCTAAGACAACCTAAGACAAAGACCGCATGACCAAACATTGAATGCTAAACTGATGCTAAAACTAACCAAACTGATGCTAAAAGCTCCTTATATTGGATGCTTTTTAAAGACATTTATTAGCCTTTTTATCATCCACACTTATTTAATTGCACTTTGTATTTTATTTTTGTATTTTTTTAGAATTTTATTGCACCTTCTATTCTACCTCGCCTCCATCCTGCAGCCTACAGATTGTTTATACTGGCGTAGTTATTGTATTGTATTGTTTTGTATAGTTTTAAATTGTCAGATTAGTTACAGTTATGTTTCCTGTATACTAGCTTATGTGACCTTCGTAGCAGCTTGACTACGTTCGTATTAAACGAATATTGTATTGTGTTGTATTTACAGGTGGTGCAATAAGCCAGCATCAGTTGGAGCATTTGTGTGGCCAGATGATATCACTCAGTGGCCGGTATTCACTACTTCTCTCTATCTTTCATTCCATTCTATATGCACAAAGTTTGAATAAGATGATGGTACTTTTGTACTGATTGCTTCTACTTATGTGACAGGTTGATCCCTCTTTTAGTGAACACGTGAACATGTGAACAGTTTGTAATTCTTACATTTACTGGATTAGTTGTTTCACAGTTAATTCTACTATCGTTAGTGATTAGCTAATAATTATTTGGGAGTGAGTGTGGTAATTGTTCAAGATAGTTCGAGTTTTTAGCAACTCTGTTACCTACACCATGGTCCATAAAAAACGAGCCAATTTTATTTTTTGAATAGCTCCGTGCAGCATTGGCTGATTTTAATAATTTTTGGCATGGAACATCAGGAAGAAACTCGACGCAAATGACTATACTTTTGGCCACCTCACTTTAATACTGTCACTACACTACCTTGTGAGATGCAGGTTGTTGAGCCTGCTGTTTGTGAGAGGTGTCAACGTTTGCCACTTGCATTTGCACTGGAGGAGGACATTTTGAACACATGCTGTAATAAAGAGGATGTGATGTGACACGTATGACTTTTTGAGATGCGATAGTTGCTAATCATATTCGTCACTTTTCAGTTAATCATTTCTGAGCCAACACATGCGCTATCCAGTATGAATTCATTGTTGTAAATGGCCAAACTACGACTTTTGCATTCCACAAGGTAGTGTAGCGACAGTATTAAAGTGAGGTGGCCAAACTACAGTCGTTTGCATCCCGTTTTTCCTGATGTCAAGTGTATTAAAATTGTCCAGTGTTTCACGAAGCTATTTAAAAAATAAAAGTGGCACGTTTTTTATTTACCACCGTGTATTAGCAGTTATCCAGTTATCACGTTTTAAACGTTTCCTTAAATCATTTTTGTTTCAAATGTACTGATTACGCATTCAGCACACTAGAGATTTCTTTGAAATGATAGTGCGTTATATAAATGTTTACTTATTATTATTATTATTATTATTATTATTATTATCAGTAGGGCCCACAGTTTTCCATGGAAAATTATGCCAAATTCCGTGGTCCAGTTTGCAAAATTTTGCGGCTTACTGCGGCCTTATGTTTATGAGTAAACTGAGCTATATTCTGTTTAAAAATTTTTGTTATTGAAAGCCGTCAAGGTGCTCAGTTACTCTAGCAACATACCAAAAAAATTATCAATTTTTTTCTTTTTGAAAGTGCAGTCTGTCAAGTTTTGTTGTATTTGCTTCATACAATTTTGTCGTATTGCAATAGCTACTGGTAGGGCTCGCAGTTTTGGGCAGTTTAGTTTGAATTTTCTCTGTCACGTTTCGTGAAAAAATTGCATCATCAAGTCAACGATCGTACTAATTGCCGGTTATTTTTCAACTTTATGAAATTCCACGGATATATCAAAATTCTGCAGAAAAGGGCAAATTCTGTGGCTCGGCTCGAAATTCCGCAGCTCACGGAAAACTGTGGGCCTTAGCTATAAATTGGAGCAAATCCATTGAGACACAATTAATGAGCATTATATCCAGTCTCACTGACTCATAAACAGGTTAAGTGTGCACATTCTGAATTTTGGGGAAATTTGTGGTCACATTTCAGAGGCTTCTAATGCTTTCTGAAGGATGTAAATTTGAAAAAAAAATTCAACTATTACAATTTTATTAAATGTTAACAAATTTTATCAATTAATCATATGCACGATTAAACAGTTATTTTTGCACCTCTAATTTTCACTGATTTCCTATCATATCAGCTGTCACGATTTAATGTCATAGTATCACTCGGTCGATGTGGTGGTGGTGTAGATTTGTGAGGAGAAAGATAACATCACGTCAAAAGACTTGAAGAATCGTCATATGACATGTCCTATCGCTGGTCGGCCATGTTGTGTCGGGGTACAGGGTCACTGTGTTATAACGACACGTGAGTACTGTGAGTTCCGACGAGGATATTTCCACGAGGAAGCTGCTCTCTGCTCCCAGGTAGGAGTCTGTGTCTGATGTGTTTACAGCATTTGTACGTAGATGTTGGTTTTATCATTTTGGGTTGATTCCTAATAAAGCCGGTCTTCTATCCATAGGTACATCCATTTGTCTATAAGAAGTTTTATGGGTTGTTTTACTAGAATGAAATTTGGTTTTTTAGGTAGAGGTCAACAGGTGCTAGACAGTGGTATGCCATGTGATCAGATCAAGGTTGAGGCCTAAGTCACACGAGACCTTAGATTTTGATTTTTTTTTATTTTCAAAGTTTATCTTTTTCTCTGTTTACAATTTGAGCTGGCAAGTGACTGAAGACTCGTAAACTAGGGGACCTTTCCTTACCTTACCTTACCTCTGGGGTGGACAGGCTCTTACACCTGCCCAGCGCTGAGGCCGTATCAGCTTGGCCCAATGCGCGTCCCCGAATGTAACCAGAAGGTTACAGGTAGCGGCCATAAAGCCGTAACGGCTGTGAAGTCATAAGTAGACGGCTGTAAAGCCGTAAGTAGACGGCTATAAAGCCGAAACCAGCACAAGAGCGCTGGTATCGTGTAGCAAACTGCCTACACGAATTTGGTCAGCTCTTAGTTGGCTCCTCGCCTCCAGATTTTAGAAATCTTTCGGGTCATCGGTGCTGAGCCCCACCACCACGTCAAGGTGGCAGACAGCGGTGGGGAAACTAGGGGACATTAATATAACGTTTTTGGGCAGTTTTTTGATACTTAGCTTAGTTTTTGTGTCAAATGACTTTGAAATTCACTGGTACACAACATTTTGAAACCAGTACAAAGGTGTCAGTTGCAGTCTATGGCTAGTTGTCTTTTGTGACTGCTACATTAATGCTGCAACATCTTTGGCCCTGTTTGTTTCATTAGATCTCTATTCTGTTTCGTCTGCTCCATTGAATACTCGTAAACTTACATGGTATGGTTTACATCATCCTACTAAATCGACTTATTGGGCAATTGTTTGAAATACTTTAATTTAATTTACTAGTAAATGTGTTTTGGTGAAATTTGTATTTTCAGAGAACTTATTCCATGGGTGATTTCACACCCATTGTCATTGAGTATGTTTGTGTGAAGTAGGGATTTGGTAGAAGGTAGTGTTGACTGATGTATCTAGATCAGCTGTGTGGGTCATTAATGTAGGTCATGTGTATGAGTGATTTATGTATCTAGGTCATTTGTATGGGTGATTTACATATGTCATAGGTGGCGTGTATGAGTGAGATTTGTGGCATGATTCCATTTCATAATTCCGACAAGCCAGACCAGGTCTACAGGCTGTGGACGTCACTCTTCATTCATGCCGGGTTTGTGAATAGAAATTCTTTTTCACTTCAGCAGCATTTCGGACTCTTGGTATGAGCCCCATTGTCAGCTGTGAGGGACTTTTAGTCCTTTTCCGGTAACCTGCCATATTCAGTTGTTTTCGTTTTGGTTTCTACTCAGGTTTTTGTGGTTTTGGCCTTTGTCTTCAGTCTTGATGACATAACTGTTAAGATACTGGAGCTTCTACTTGTGATCAAAAGGTTGTGAGTTTGAATTACAGTCCAGGTCACTATAGAGTAGTTGCTACTATGATAAGCGACTGTCTGCAGTTAGCCAGTCCTTCTCAGTATATAGGTCTACTCAGCCTTCCATTTTCCTAGGATAGATTAGTTTAGTATCAGCCAGTGTAGCTGGTGTTGAGGCGTGGTGCATTTGGCTGTGTCGGGTGGCAGGTATCACTGTGTGATTCCACAGGACACTTGATGCTCCATGTCTCTGCAATAAGTTTCCCACTGAGAGCTATATACAGTACTTTAACCTTCAATTCTTTACACATGTGTGTATTAGAGCTGTTGAAACGTTAATTTTTTAAATGCATTAACGCACTGCGTTAATTTTTTTTAACGCATTTATTAACGTGTTATTAACACACCCAGGGCCGTCGAGAAGGAGAGTAGTGGGGTAAGTTACCCCAGGTCTCACAATGTTTGGGGAACCTCGCCTGTAGAGTATAGAAGGTTAGAAATGCATTTTTAAACGTATAATCAACAATAACTGCCGTCATAGCTAGCATAGAAATCTATTAGCCTGTTGTCAAAATAATTATTTATTTACATCGGTGATAGAATGGCAACTACAGTTTAGTTACTTGAATTCATTGGATTGTCGAATCACCGCAGTTTAGCGGAATATTGGAACTTTTGCTTCACGGAATTTAATAAGTTAACATAAATTTACATATGTTCATTAATTATTTCAGTACGCGTTAATTTATTAATGCATTAATTTGACAGCTCTATTAATTTGACAGCTCTACTGTGTGGGTGTAGGATTCTGCAGCTGTTGCTGAGCGTGGTGTTTCAGCTGCTGTTCATGAGAGACTTGGAGAAGCTGCTCGGCTGGCTGCGCATCTGCATCATCTACCTGGTCTGTGGCATAGCCGGCAGCCTCGGCAGCGCCATCTTCATTCCTTACCATGTTGAGGTGTGATTTATGTCTGTTATCCATGGAATTTCAACTTTAGGTGCATTGCTCAGTGGTGTACTGTTTAGTACGTTAGACTTACAATCAGGAGGTCAGGAGTTTGAATCCTGGTTGGATCGCTATCATGTGGTTACTACTTAGAATTGATTCTGTGGGGAGGTCGAATTTTTGGCTTTCCCATAAGAAAGAGAAGTCACCGTTAACACAGGGCTTGAACCTGTTCAGTCTGTGATGGTGGGTGTCCATCTGCAGACAGGTAAAGCATTTCAGTGTGTAACCCGCCACTCAACTCAAGGTAGGGAGCCTACCTGGCTGGGGTTAAGGCATGGCATATTCACCAATGTCGGATGGCAGGAGTTTGAATCTCGGTTGGGACATTTTGTTTATAACTGTGTTGCAGACTGGTACGTACGTCTCGGTTGCTGAAAATTTTGTAACTGCAAACTTCTGGAGCAAATTGAATATTTAAAGGGAAGTGTCACGAAAATTTGACCTTTTGGCATAAATGCACTATACATGTACATATGAACGAGATAAAATTTATGGCGAGCCAATTTTTAGCAAATTTTGACTGATTGTCGCAAAAAGTGAACTTTAATCATTTTTACAGTTTGACACGAAACATATTGTTTGACACACTAGCGCAGTCGCTTGGTACCAGTGACGTCCAAGAGTGGCCGAAAATAACATGGAGCAAATAGAAGTTTGATCAATTTTGATGAGATTTTGATCGAATTCTATGCCATAGTGCTTTGGAACAGTATTTTCCATTCACTAGGGCACTCTGGGAATCACGCTGCACCATCTGCCAAAATACTAAAAGCTGTGGGCCATCTGCAGAGTTGGATAATGCCCGCCAAAGAAGCGCCGGTAAATTGGCTGATTCTAACATTGTACATCCGTTTTATGCCATGACAGTCGGCCGTCTGGTAGATGAATCACTCCTGGATCGACTACGTTTGAATTGCTATGGCTTGTCAAACACATCGTCACAATTTCAGACCAAAAACTTGCACATAAACTGTCCATTTGCACTCTCCTGCTTAGCAATTTAGCTTAGAGACATGCAGATCTTCGAATTTTGAGTCCGCGTCCGTCCACAAATTCTGATTTGAATTCCGCATCTGCAGTAATCGTAAACTCTGACCCACAGTCCGTTTGCATCTGCAGTGCTTACTAGCAGTTTATCTTAGGCCAATAATCTCTGTAAGTCTAGTTATCTATATGTGCATAAAGTGTTAAAATATTAATTGAAATATGATTCATAATGGAAACGTCACTTATCTAACGGCTAAAATAAAACAAAAATTATCCAAAGCTTTAAAAGAAGCTTAGTATTAAAAAGTTACATATCAAGGTGAGCAACTTTTTGTCGAAGAAAAATCTGCAGTCCCTCCACTGACCAGAAATATTCTGCGGATCCCGATCCACACACAAACTAGCCCGCAATGCGTGCATCGCTGCTTGCTAATGATGCCATTAAGTGTGTCAACTTTTTTTACTTCAGATCCGGTAATTTTGCTCATGAATAAAAGCAATTTTTTTCATTTTTATGCATGATATGTGTGCACTTTTTGCTTCAGATGAAAATAAGATGCCCTGTTATTTTAGTTTTTGCATTCACTTAGAATACGATTTTTCATGATAATTTCTCTTTAACTAGAAATACGTTCTGTGGAACAAGGTATCTGTTACATCTCATTGTCATGACTGCTGTCGCATTTCAGCGTTTTATGCTCTTATTTCATCGTGCACGTCCGCAAGGCCAGCGTACAGTGTAACTAGTTGAACGTAGATATTTACAATTGTGGTGTCAGCGATCTGTGAGGTCACGATTAACTACACAGAAGTTGAGAAACGCAAAGAAATCGTATCGGATTTGTGGTAGGATATAAATTTAAAATGTAGGTCTACGTGTGCAAATGTGAAATAACAGCACACACAGTAGCTGAACAAATTTAATATAAGAAAAATAATAATGCATACGCAGGTGGCACCCTCTGGCGAACACATATAATAATGTTTGAGATTAGCATTTCATTTACATGTCTCGGATCGTTAATTTTTCCAAATTTCTGGCATTTTGTTATTTTTTATACACATGTATAAATTAAATACTGTAACGAATACTAATTCAGCCATTTTGTTGAAATAATCTGCACAGAAGCGACTTTATGGCGCAAAAAGTTAATCGTTACTGCAAAACTTGTAGACAGGTGTAAATGACAGGCCATTGAAAATGCAGTGATCACTATTTTGGGGGGTTAAAGGCTCAAATTAGGGGATTACATTATTTTTTTATGTTTATAGCGGCCCCTAAGACACGTTTTTTGAGCTATCAGCCATCACTATAGGCCTATGGGTTTGTTTAGTGTGGTATGAAAACCTTCCCATTGAGAATGCATTGCGGGGGAAAAGATGGGGCAAAATAGGTAAAGGAGTCGTCGGATTTTCACCCCAAACAAACTCAATCTTACTCTTCGGGCCCCAAATCACTGCGCAAAATTTCATCAAAATCGAATCAAAATTGCGACCGTAGGAGTGTTTACAGACAGACTGACAGAACGACAGACAGACGCGAGTGATTTTTTAATCTGTCCCATGCTATGCTATAGCAATGGGACAGATAATTATCTATTGACTGATCGATCGATTGGTTGATTTCTGCTATCACATGCTGGTCAGTGCTGTTAACTGTCCATGTTGCAGGCTGGTCCATCAGGCTCGCAGTTCGGCATTCTTGCCTGCTTCTTCATTGAGATATTCACCAACTGGAAGCTGTATGACCCATCGAGCCTGCGCTGGGCGGTTGGCTGGCTGTCTGGCGTCACTCTGTTTCTGTTCCTCGCTGGGCTGCTACCCATGATCGACAACTACGCCCATCTCATCGGCTTTGCCTTCGGCCTTGTCCTCGGCTTTGCTCTGATGCCGTACGTGACATTCGGAGCACACGACAAACGACGTAAGCTGATCGCGGTCATTGTCTGTCTGGTCCTGTCGATTGGTGTGCTTACTGTACTGTTCTTTGTATTCTACGTCGCGTCGATCTACACGTGCCCCGGCTGCCATTACTTCAACTGCATCCCGCTCACTGATACGTTCTGCCGCACGTCCGAGGTCCGCATCACAAGGGACGAGCGTGGATTTTAATGCTGCATTGTGTTAGTGCGATAATCATTGTATCTCGCAGGAGATTGAAACGGGTTGTATTGTTGTATTTAATCAGTGCCACATCAATGAATCTCAGTTCGATCTGGAGTGCCAACAGTCGTAAAATTATGGTTAATTTTTTGTCATCGATGAATTAAAGCTATGTAAAGGGGGAGATGACCAAAATGAGCACAGATTTTGATGACACATTGATTCAGTTCGAGATTCGCTGTATTACAAGATAAATGGGGTTTAAACATGCAACATCAAATACAATAAAAAAAGAATATAAAAAGTTATCGTCAAACAAGTCATTTTGTTACAATGCAGTGTATGCAAACTTGCATACCCCTGCAACAAAATGCAAATTTGCTGCAGTTTTGTAGCGCTGGTTTTTGTGCTCTGTGATAAATGGTAAACGTAGTCAACAGTGGCGACTGCTTCAAGTTGTTTAATGTAGCAAATTTTTTTCTGAATTTTTGCATTTTTTTTTCTAATGTTACTACATTACATTGAAAATTGTTGCAAATTTTCAATTTTTTCAGAGCTGCAGAAGCTATTGTGTAATAGACTGAGAAATTGTGGGCCTTCTGTTTATATGCAGTTGTGACGCCGTGTTTCCCCTTCATGGAGAAGTCTTCCCACATCCTCACTATGCCCCCATTGGTTGCTCACTCACTTTATCTAGGAGATTGTTAGTTTGTATTGAATCATATCTGTGAACCTCTTGAGCAGCGGCAATTGCAAAATCATGTAAATCGTTACGAGAAAGGCAGCAGCAGTTACCGAAATGTTAGCAGATGAATTGTGTAATGAAGGTTGTGATTTGAGAAGTTCATGTAGCTTATTATGGGGCCATCCTTCCTAGAAGGATGCCCCATCATGTGTTGATCCTGTTTGTCTGTCTGTCTGTCTGTCTGTCTGTCTGTCCCGTGCCTCCACCTAGAGAAAAAACGAAAAGGCCTATGAATACCAAACTTGGTAGGAAGAGTCCCTGGGACACCAGCACCCCGTGGAAGGTCAAGGTCAAGGGGTCAGAGGTCAAGGTCACGGCGGCTAATTGCGTTGTTGGCAAAAAATCCCCATAACTTCGCCGCCTGTTGTTCGATCAACTTGATATTTGGCAGGTGGCGTACGGATCCCTTGCCGCTTTGCACAGACGTAGAAAGCCCCAAAACAGCACGCACATACTCAACTGCAAGGACGGCCCCATAGTGGGCGGCCCCTCAACGGCCGCACCCTCTTGTTAGTTACTGTTTCAGTTGCTGGGTTTATTCCGTCACACTGCTCATTTTTGTTTGTCTCTTTTGTGTTGTTTCATGATTTAGGGTCATTACTGGTCTTCAGTTATTGCCATGTAGGATTGCAAAAAATCGGAGTCATAAAGCTGGTCATTCGGTCTGAATCAATCCAGGACTGTAATCATATTGCGATCATGCACAAACTTAGTCGTTGTGATCTGTATTACACCTAGTACAATACAGCATTGGTCAGCATTTGGCATGTATAGGGTGACACGATGGGTCGCGAACGATTTTGATTTTAAATAATTATAAGCATGTTATTAACAGTAACCAGCAATAATTTTACGTTTCCTTGTAGGTATTCAATAAAATTTTCCATATAAAATTTTAGAGTTGTAGCTATTATACAGCACTTACAGACTCATTTATATAACACTGCCATTAAAATTACATAACAATGGACCAATAAATGTCGGCATCAAGTGAGGTCGCAGTCCACTGCACACTGTGGTTGGTATTTTCTTTGTTTTTAGCGACTGCTTTAAGTTTGGTAAGCACTGAACCAGTGAGATTTGGAAGTGTTGACAGAGGAATTGCTTTCTGTGCTTTTCGGACACTGTTCTTTAATGTTTGTAGTGACTGAGGTTTGGGGTCGACATAAACGTCATAATGCCTCTTACGTTCTCAATTGAAGACAAATCCGGTGAATTAGGCAGCCCATTCATTCTCTGGCAGAATGTAGTGATTAATAATTTTGCGTCCAGGCAGGAGATTGTAACTGCTTGCCAGCGCTATCCTGCTGAAACATTCTGTCACGGTTGCGGCAAAAACAGCTTTGTTATACTTAATGCAGTGCTAGTCTGCATGCAGTTGAATGCAGGTTTTACTTCTTTTTCATGTATTTCGGTCATGTAATAATTAGAATTAAAATTCATTTTTTTGTGAAATATTGTGCAATTATCTCCATACACACGCTGGCTGAACTTGACTTGTTAAACAACTACCCACAGGCCACAACAGTGACGTCTTTGCTTTTTTGGTGACTTTGTTATGATGGCTCGTACAAATGAAGCAAATAACGGACGGTTGTGATATTTTGCACGTGATATTATATTAAATTTCCCTAAACGCTGAAAGCACTGTAATAATTTTTCGATACCCTCAAGATAGTGAATTTGGCATTTAAAATCATTCACGACCTATCGTGTCACCCTATATTTTATCTAGTACAGTCCAGTGTAGGTCAACACAGTGTAACCGATTCTCATTGTGAACTTTATAAGTCGCAGTCCGTGCAAGTTTCTTCTTGTGATCTTTGATTGGCCGAATGATATTTATGCTGTTACAAGTTATGCAAACTTCATTATAACTGGTTATGGGCTATTGGTGTTGTTAAGCATGAATACAGCTGCTGACATTTTTTCTCAGTTATTGTTAGATAGTTGTTGTTAATAATGTTTGGAAGATATTATGACATTTCAGGGACTGAGTAGCAAAACAGCATTTGTACAGCTTTTTAGCAGAACATCGTAACTACGAGTTCTTCAAAATGCTACTTTAATATTTATCTTTTTACTACAAAACAATGTACAACAAGTAACTGTGTATGTTATTTATTAACAAACTGTAAAACAACACTAAATATACTGAAAAAAGTCTGAAAAATGCACTGCATGGAAAGTTTTTTTTTGATTTTCTTGAAATATCATTGAAAATAGGTAGGATGTTATTGTGCCATTCTGCATTTGATTTGCTGTCTTGGATTTAGTTTACTATGATATATGTTATGTATCTGTCAACCTCGAGATATCAGTGAACTAGCAACTGTTATGTGTTAGCTGAGCCTTAGTTCTAAGCTGTTCGGTTCTGCATGGGGTTCGGTTACTTCCACAAAGCAAGTGGAGGTTATGTGACAAGGCTCGTCTGTTTGTCTGTTTGTCTATTTGGTGGCTAGATAATTCGAGAAGTTGTCAACAGATTTTGTTGATATTTTATGGAGGGGTGGGTCATGGCCCGTGGGGGGAATTGGCTGGGTTCTGGTAGGTCACAGTCCAGGGTTTGTTCCTGTAGGGGATAGCACGAGAAGTGTCAATTTGCGGTATATCAGCAAGTTATGGACGGGTTTCAATGAAAATTTACGGAGGTATGGACAATGTCCCAAGGAACAATCAGTCAGATTTTAGTTTGGCATTTACAAAGGTAAAGGTAAAGGTAAAGGTTGCCAAGCAGCCCAGTCAGCTGTACAAAGGTCCCCACTTTCCGTAACCCGTATAATGGATTACTACTCATTTAACCGACCTCGGAGGGATGGCAGGCTGAGTTGACCTTGTTGGTTGACTGATAGCGGACGCCATACCCACAAAGTGGTCAAGCAGCCGTCCACCAGTCTAGCGAAGGATAAGGAAAGTCTGCCGGCCCGGACCAACGTTCTAACCACTATGCTACGCCACCAACTACAGTCAGGGTTTTAACAGCTTACTGATAGTTTCATGACGTAGAATTGAATTGTTGCCAGAACTGGCCAGTATTTGAAGTTCTGATGCATTTTGTTACTTGACTGATCATTAACCAATGGTTACAATGGTTACAGGAGTACATGTATGATTATTGCGCCCTGATTCTTTCTGAGACTTTGGCGCTTTATAAATCATTTACTTACTTACTTTACTTACTTACTTATTGTGATTGTTGCTGATTTTGGTGTTTAAAAGTGAACTGCACAGTCTAGCAGGATGTTTTGCGCATTTATAGCTGTTTTATTCTGTTGTGTCGATCTGTATTTTGGTATGCAGTGCAGCAGAAGGCATTTTTGCGGTCGTCCTAATAGGCAGCATTACTGGTTTTGCCTGTCTGTCTGTCTGGTGCAGGCTTCTAACTTGAAAACAAAAAGGCGTAGAAAATTGGTATGGTTACTTCTCTCAGCAGGAGTAACCGGTGTGTCATTTTCAAAGATGGTGCAAGCGTCAACGTTGTGCTGCTGTATGCGGACGGCAGCAAAATATGTTGGCACATGGTCGACATATTCGTCTACTTTATTTCGGTTTTCACTGCACTGCTTAGGCTTAGATTTTTTGTATGACTATGGGCTTCAGTTGCAAACCGTGTAAATATTACTGGCCAGTTTTCTATGCTTTGTTTACTTTTCTGTGCAAAAAATATTATGTCTGTGTTGACTTTGGTTCCTGTGCCAGACGTGATTTCTCAGAGTGTTTGTGATAGGAGAGACACAGTATTTCAGCTGGTCTCTTATCTCCCTTACTGTGTATGTACATGTTATCGTATGATGGTGATGATATTGGTGATAATAATGATGATATTATTGTAATCATTTCCTGTGTTGGACTAAGCAGTGTTCCAGCTTGTTCCCACTGCGAGTTTATGTTAAACCACGGTCTAGACTGGGATAAGTCAGTGTTAAACGAACTTATACCACTCTGGACATTGGTTAATGTATGGTTGTCAACAGTCGCTGTTGTAGTTCCACCATCGTTCGTTTGGTCATGCTTGAGTACACCCATAGAGTGTATAACACCCCGTTATACATCGTGGGCCATAAAAAACATGGCACTTTACTTTTGTCCATGTCTTGGCCAATTATTGACCGATTTTCAAAATTCTTTCACTGGCACAGTCTGTGGACAATTTGCAATAATGTGACTATTACATTTCCCACCACATGGTTAATACATCTCTACTGCTGCTGCTGTTGTATTCTACCCTTATGTGCAGGTTCACGTTCTCCATCGACTCCATCTTGTCTGCTCTTGTGCTAGCTCTTTGTGTTGTGAATAATCCATGTCCTCGATGTTTGTCTCCAGTAGCCAACTCAGTAGCATTTCTTTTGGTCTCCCTCTTCCCTTCTTCTCTGGCAGTCGACCTTCCAACGCTATTCTCACCAAAGAACCATGACGTAGCACAGGTCCCAACCACCTCTTCTGTCTACTCCTCAGTGTGTCCGTGAGTTCCCTTCTTGCTTCAACTGTTTTTGACAATGACAATGACTTTATTTCGCTCACTTGCGGCTGATCAGCTGAGTAGCCAAATAATAGTGCAACAATACAAAAACAACATCGTTTTTTAATGTTCCGTCCGAGATATCTTTAACATGCGACGCCAAATCCACATTTCAAATGCTTCAATCCTTTATGTCACTCTTTTGCAGTGTTTATGCCTCACTTCCATACAATGCTATACTCCATAAAATGCTTTGACTATGCGTTTTTGTCAGCTTGATGCTAAGGGATCCGCACAAGATCTTTCTTCTTGTTGAAAGCTTCCTTTGCCAATGCAGTGCGACGTCTTACTTCACACTCGCTTCTGCAGTCCTCGGTCATCGTGCTTCCAAGGTAGCAGAACTGTGTGATTGACTTCTTAATTCTTTACCGTTGACCACTATTCTCGACTTCCTGCGCTTTCTCCTTGGCATTCGCATAACTTTGGTCTTTTTCACATTTAGGCTATTTGCATGTTGTACCGGTATTTCTCTGGCGTCTGTTGGAGAGCACCCGTTATGCGTTGAAGTCCACGTTGGTCATCTACAAATCGGATCGATTTTACCAACACACCTCCAGCTTTATCCCCTTCTTGTGTATCTGCAAGCCCTTTGTTTATGACATGCTGGATGTAGGTGTTAAAGAATATTGGAGACAGTGGAAAACCTTGTCTTACTCCTTACCCAATCTCACAAAAACCTGATATTTCGTTGTTTACTCTTTTTTGTCCCAAGTACAACTTTGCAATCAGGTTTCTGTCTCTCCAGTCTACTCCAATATTTTTCAGCATCCACACATCATCTACTACCTTGTGAAATATGAATGTAAGCAAAAACTAACGATAATAACAAAAATTTAGGTAAATGAAAAAAAAACACTTTAGACCAACATTGCGATGAATAATTCGTATAACACTAGACTGTGTTAAACCCACACAGTTTAGTGTTATGCAGACCATTCACTGCAGTGTTGGTCTGAAGTGTTTTTTTTTCAATTTTACCCAGATGTTTGTTTGTTATTATCGTTATCAATGCATATTTCATTGGTATTTCACAAGGTACTGTAGAGACGCATTTACAGTGTGGTGGGATATGTAATAAGCACGTTATTGCAAATTGTTCACGGAGTGTGCCAGTGAAAAATTTTTGAGAATCGGTCAATGATTGGCGAAGATATGGACAAAAGTAAAGTGCCACGTTTTTTGGCCCACCATGTACTACTGCAGACATAGTGCTAGAGATAGACAGTACAAGTGCAACTGTGGAATAAGTTGTCGTAAAATACTAGTCAGGAGACACCTGTTGACGATGACAGTAACAAGGCCCACGACTCAACAACTTTCTAATTCAAACTTTTTTAGATTATGCACTCAATGATGACCTCTTTCCAGTTAAGCCTATTTAAGTTCAAGTGATCATTTTAGCTTTATGGCTGTTTCCACCTGAGCCGGCAAATGCGTGTGTCGCATTTATTGTGTTTGGAGCACCGTTTTGAATTTGTTTCTAAACAGTTCATTGCTCAGTGAATGGACGCAGATATCCAGTGGGAGGAAATTATTGATTTTGCTACAGTTGTATTATTATGTTTTTATCTCATTGTATTATATAATGTGATTATTATGCAGCCACATTACGGTTGTTGCCTGTCTGTCTGTTCGTCCGTCTATCCGTCTCTCTGTAGTCTGTCCCATTTGGGATTCTAACTTGAAAACAAAAAGGTCCGGAAAACCAAAATAGGTTTGCCAATTTTAAGCTCAAGGTGTCAAAGATTTGGGTTAATGTTAGGTTTGCACAGGATGGCCGCATATGTAGTTGGCAGTGGGCCGACGTCTTTGGTTGTATTAGATGATGATTTTGGGTCAAGCTTTTTTATTAACAGTCACATTCTGCATTACACCGTCTGCTGAGTTAGTGTATTTTGCGCACATATTTTCACCTGGTAAATGTAGATAGTATCACAGTGTCCTTTTCGTGAATTTTCACAGCATAAAACTTCACAATATTTTGCTGTTCTGTTATCTAGTTCTTGCCTTATTCTGCTTTTTTGGCTCATGCTGGCATCTTCGATGTGTATTACTTGATGTACATGTATTTCTTAGATGCCTTACTAGCGGCATGTAAACAAACGTTGTTTTGATAGGCATCATTGCATATATTACTCGTTTTTCATTATCATGCATTAAAAATTCAAATTTTACGAATTTTGTGTAAAAAAAATTAAATGTACGACTTTATCCAAATTGTAAAATGTCTGGTTTCTAGGGACGTGTAAAGGCAAATTTTGACTGATTTTTATGCATTTAAAAACGATAAGTCATGAATTTTCAATCTGTGCTTAACTAGATTGCGTTCGTTAGAGTGCATATCTCCGCCAGAGAGACGGACGGACAAAAGGAATCTCCTAATCTTCTCCGATTCACTTCGTTCCATTGGCGGAGATAATAACATGCGGCATTGCTTATTGCAGTGTTAGCGTAGTCTGTATGTCTGTCTGTCACAACAGTCGTGCACCGCACTGAAGATGGTACATGAGATGTTACTCTTAGTTAAGCACAGATTGAAAATTCATGACTTATCGTTTTTAAATGCATAAAAATCAGTCAAAATTTGCTTTTACACATCCCTAAATAACTCTGTATCAGACAGGGGATGAAGGAATTCTGTGATCGCAACCCTTGTCAACGTTTGCATTATGCAAATAGTGACTGGTGTCGAAGTCACCATTGAAAATTCTTGACCCGAAGTTCGTAAAATGTTGCCCGAGATCGAAGATTGAGGGCAACATTTTACAAACTGCGTGGAAAATTTTTCAGTGATGATCGACACGCCAGTCACTATTTGTTTTGTTATACCTCAAAACCAAACAGTTCTACAAGTCAACAAGTAAACAGTTACGAAAGAGCTGTGACGACTTGAATGTTGCCCGGTCAACAGTGCCTATTTGTTAACGTCACGTGACGCGATTTGCGATGAAGTATAACAATACGTATTGCAGCCAGAACGTTACAGATACCTGACAGCTCGTGGAACTCAGTTTCCTGCTCTCAAAGTAACATGTGGGCCTACGTAAGTTTGCACTGATGTAACCTGGTATCACAGTAGTTGCTTTGATGCTTGTATTTTGCTGTAGTAACATAATGTGTTTGGTTCTCTTACCAGCGCCAATGGCAAAGTCAGTCAACAATTGGGTTTGCATATTTGCTTGCAGTAAAATACAATAAAACAATTTGTTGTGTTGTGAAACTCTTTCTGCAGCGTTAGTATGAATGACGCAGGTAAAGTGATTGGTTTCAATGTTTATACTCATGGGCGGCGCCAGAGAGGGGGTCAACTGCTCCCCTGTGCTCTTGCCCTAAACTGCAGTAAAATTTTAACCGATTAAAAAATTGATTGATTTCAGCTGATTGTGTATTGCTAGTCAAAGACAACTCTGTAGAAGTATACGTGCTGTTATCGTTAGGCCTAAAATACTTATTGTGCTTCTGGTGGCAGTCGAACGTAAGAAGTCGGGACGGGGCGAAAGCAGTTTTAAACTTCCTGTTATTTCATATCACGTGGTGTAATATAAAACCAACTGACACATTGAATGGCAACCAAAGTAAAAATACTTCAGCACAGCAGACTCTTTGCAGTCTTTTTACGGTAAAACTTAGAAAGCAGACTGAAAACTTCACCAATATTTTGAGGGTCAGATAAAATTTTTAGAAACGGAGCCTAATATTAGGGACGGGCTGGTAACCGGAAGCACACGAATTGCCAAAACAAACGGCAAAAAAAACGACGAACGCTAATAGAACGGAAGTAAACAAAACTGCCAATACTTTACCGCTCAAGGCTAAGTACTATCCGCAGGTAGCCGCACTACCATGCGCGCAAAAAAAAACAAAAACACGTGAGCTTGACCTTTAAGTATGACGCATGACCTTAAAATTCAATAGCGTTCTAGAGGCTGTCGAGGTACATGTTCGTGCAAAATCTCGTCAACCGAAGTGCCAAGTGGCGTCATTTCAGTAAATCCTTGTGGTCTCAATAATCATTGGGTGTATCAGTCTACGTAACGTATTGTTTTTGCAC
>Ga0209367_1000255_pt1 | contig 46310 bp, 24 predicted proteins | sample WorMetLIZISLAND2_FD_187412 | JGI IMG/M metagenome (GOLD analysis project Ga0209367, IMG submission 187412) | Marine gutless worms symbiont microbial communities from Max Planck institute for Marine Microbiology, Germany - Olavius geniculatus... ... | reverse complement strand
GATGTCACTTAAAGACCCACTACTTTCAGTCAGCCTTTTCTGCCACCTAGCGTCCATCATCCTATGCGCCCTGATTCTTTCTGAGACTTTGGCGCTTTATAAATCATTTACTTACTTACTTACTTACTTACTTAACTAGTTCTGCTATTGTACCAAGCTATGGCATGAAACCGACAGAAAATCGACAAAATTGGTTGAATTCTCCAAGATGAAAAAAAATTATTTACAAGTGTACTTGCAAACGTTAAGCGCGTTGCTGCACTAATTATAACAATTAATTTGAGCGAAGCTCACGTGACCCGCGACAACATCGGTCCTGCCAACTGGGCAATCGGTGTACAGCGTGCAATAAAATAACAATGCACCTTCTGTACGGAGTACTCAAATTTTAGGCCTCCGTACAAAAGACTCTTTGAACATAGGAGGTCGAAACTCATATGGCTAAAAATGTATGTTCTATGCTAAAAATTTCAGACACAGGTTGTCCTAGTGTATCTCTAGTGATTTTAGCGCAATTCACTCTTGAAATGTGCGCCTCGTTACGATAGTCCTTGAGGCAGCCCACAGTAAAGATTTCGTGATCGTAGCTTGCACCGTTTTGATAGGGCTCAAGAATGTGACAGACACACGGAAAGACGGACATAGGCTACAAGGCGTGCCAAAAAAATGACCCAACCTGTTTTTCGTCAAATCTCCACCAAATTTGATAATTTTGGGCATACAGGTAGCCAAGACGATAGAAATATGTAAGGTACACTCACTGTCCACCTCACCTTGTTTATGTCAACGCACTACAGTGTAAAACGCAGATGCTCCAAATTATTGCATAATGCTCAGTTGTTGTCTCGCTAAAAGTTCTAATGACTTATCAAGCACACGATAAAACAAAGTCCGATTCATTTAGCAGAATTATAAGTTTTTGTAACAACTTGCTTCCACATTATCAGAATTTATGTCCAAAGTGGATAAAATGGCTTAGACGTGATGCAGGGGCGTCATTTAGAAGGGGAGAGCTGGAAGGGTCTACTGACCCCTTAAGGATATATACGATTTTAGCTTTTTCCTCGTAAATCGTACCTTTGAAACAGTGTTACTGCTGCAAAAACAATACGTTACGCAGACTTAGACCCCAAGGATCACTGAGAGCCTAACGATTTACTGAAATGACGCCCCTGACGTGATGCCATGGCTGACAGCGGCATTAACGATCAACTGATCAAAATGCACAGCACTCATTCGTGGATAAAATGTGTTTTAAGCTCATCAATCAGTTATTTTGTTGTCTGCTCTTTTTAGCGTAAAACGTTTAATATCACAAAAAAATATTAAATCCCATATGGTGTCCTTTGTGGAATTGATAATGCAAAAGTGAGCAATCTGATACTGATAGTCACCACGAAATGTAACAATTTGGAGCATCTGCATTTTACATGGTAGTGCGTTAACATAAATAATGTGAGGTGGACAGTGAGTGTGCCTTACATAATTCTATCGTCTTGACTATCTGTGTGCCAAAAATTATCAAATTTGGTGGAGATTTGACAAAGTTCTGACAAAAACCAGTTGGGTCATCTTGGCACACCCTGTAGATGGTAAGTTATGCAAAGCGTGATTCGTTTTTTTGTGAATATTAAAGTTTAAACTATTGCATGATTTGCATCTACTGAACTATATCAGTTGTTTTGATGAAATGTGCAGGGTATATTGTGTTTATATATTGTATGGGCCTATAAAATGCAAAAGTGTGGCTCAATTTTGTCGTGCTGCAGTTGCTGATGCAGAAGTTATTCTAGAGGATTGTTTTTATTGGCGCCCCCTGTAGAAAGACAAAAGACCTAATCCGACGGCTCGGCTATTTATTAGCAGTGTCACACTTGTTTGACAACGCTTTTCTTACTGAAATTACCAATTTTTTTACTACTAAGCTTATAGCATGTTTCGCTGGGTTCATTTATAAAACAAGATGTTCAAACGAACACGGAGTCTGTCCAATGCATCTCGACAGATTACAATAAAGTCCGTATAAATTAAAACAGTGAGCTGTGTAGGCCAGCATTAAAAATTAAAAAGTTTAATTGCCGCCTCAAAGGTAATGGTGTCACAACCTTGACCTTTTGGGGTCACGTGACGTCATCGGTTACGTGACCCGTGACCACTCGACTCGCGGTGGGCCACTTCCTATGGGTGGTCCATAGTGACCATGCGTATATCTTGCACCCTTATGCAAGGGCGTCCACCCCCTCTCAACACCAGGAGGCAACCTTTCCCCAACTCTGACGCTCTCCCCTCTCCCCTTTCCTGATAATTTTTTTTTCGTCCTTTTTGTTTTCTCCCTTTTTCTTGCCCTTTCCCCTCCTTTTTTTCTCAGTGGCGTAGCCAGAAACGTGTATTGGGGACCTCGTCTCCCTCCCTCTTTTTTCTCTCCCTCCCGTCCCTCACTTCGAAAAGCACATTTTAAGACCACAGAAACGGACAGTGGTAATTTACTTAGTTTAGGAATACTTGGTCTAATGACCCACGATGGAAGTGAAAATGAATGAAGGTTTTTTTGTCTAGTTTCAGCTATACTGCACCTACAACATTTGGCATTAAACAAAAGGTTGCATAAACTAGGGCTAACGTTTTTATTCAACGTTTTAAAACATTTTTTAAAAATTTTCTACCATTTTTACGTCTTTAAGGGCTTTAAATTTCTTTTTGAAACGTTTCTTTACATCTATCGTTTAAACGTATGCTTATGTTTTGTCTGGAGGATTGGGGGCCTAAATCACTCCCCCTTGTCTACGCCACTGCTCTTTCCTTCCCTTTCCCTTCCATTTCTTTCATTCTGTCCGTTTCCCTTGAAAGTAGGGTCTCTTGAATCCAGGAGGTCTGAGAGAGCGCTGTAAGCTCCCCCAGTGGAGTCTGGAGCAGAGCCCCAGCCGAAATTGAATTTTGTGCATTTTATTGTTAAATATGACATCTGGTAGTAACAATTTTATTTATTTTGCAAAGAATTAACTGACCAAATTCAGTGCAGTTTCAAATGTTAGACGGACGGAAGCTCAGGTGATTTTATACTCTGTCCAATGCTATACATTGCACTGGACAAGCAAAAAACAATTTTCGTTGTAGGGGCCTACCGATATTATGACAAGCGAGTGAAGACTTTCGTGACAGATTAAACTGGACAAGGAAAGTAACCTAAGATAAAACGCGACGCGGTATATGTTGGCAGTAGGCTTATTGAACGCAGCAATCGTCTTTGGTCTTGGTTCGACAAATGCGATGGGCCTATAATGTTTTACGCTCAGTGCCGTACGATAACGCCAAGTGCCTGCATTCTTACTGCAGTCACGACCGCCGCCAATACATTTACGGTTATGAGATAGATGATAGTTGCGCTAACAGTGCATGCTAACAGCAACCGTAGCGGCGACAGTACATAAGCACAAATGCTCCCAAGCACAATAGTATCAAAAACACAAACCTAAATACGACATAAGCACAATCATCAAGTTGTCTATAACACAACAATGGGTAGGCCTAATGAACTTGGGCTTCGTATACAACAGGCCAAATCAGTCGCAAAAACTACATGTACATCTGCAAAATGTGCTACAAGTTTTTACCAGTACTTTAGTTGTAGGCTCATACCATGCACCGAGCTATAAACAGTGCTTATACTGAGTTATGTTTTTAACTGCTAGTCTTATGAATAAAAAGAGTTTTTACCACAGTAAATTTGTGCTTTAGTAGAATTTTATTTTGTGCTTATGTATTATTTGGTTTTGTGCTGATGTAGAAAAATATTTGTGCTGTCGTATCAGTCATTTGTGCTTATGTACATCTGCGACCGTAGCACCTATAGCACGTAGACCTGCAGCTTCGATTTGATGTCACGATGGAAACAAGCCTCCCATGCGTTCCGGAATTAATGAAAATCTTGCAAAATTCAAAAGACTGATAAAGCGCAGCGATTTAGATGTCGATCCAGTTAGACTTTCCGCAAAAGACTTGAACGACATTAATCGATCATGTACGAGCGCGTACACTGAAAAGTGTTATGATTTGCCTCAGGAGCGCTTGGCGACCCTGCCGTTGTGAACCTTGAAGTCGTCATTCTCTTCAGTGAAGCAACATCAATTTCGCATGTGTCCAAGATTTCATTTTTTTCACTTTTGTTATACTGAGCAACAGTACTTAACTTTAAAAACCCCGCCTGTGGGGAATCAATGTACAAAGTGCAATAAAATAATGATGCGTTTTGAAAGGGTACCCAGATTTTGACCTTTTATGCTGAAAATTTCGTATCCAGGTTGTCCTTATCTATCTCCAGTAATTTCGGTGCAATTTACTGTTGAAGTAGGCGCCGCAGACGAAAATCACGAAAAAACACTAAAAGTCTGTTTTTTGGATTTCAAGGTCGTTCAAGGTCATTGACGTTGGTACTGCGAGAAAACTCGTCTGCAGTGCTCGTTGCCATAAGCAGCAAATCTACATGTACTTATATTTGCAACTTTTTTCACGCTACATAATTGGATAGTGGAAGAGATCGCGCATGTTGAAAGCATACCCAAATTTGATACCTCCGTGCAAAGGACTCCTTGAACTTATCTAGGGGGCGAAGCTTAAACTGTTGAAATCTGCGTTTGATGCTAAAAATTTCATACGCAGATTGTCTTGATCTTTTTCCAGCCATTTTGGGGCAATTCATTTTTAAAATCTTTAGATCGCGAAAAATTCATCACAACCTTCTATTTTGGGGTTCAAGGTTATCGATGTTTGTACCCTTGGAAAGTTCTTCAGCTGTGATTGTTAAAATAAGCAGTATAAGTCTGTCCTATTTACAAGCGTCTTCATGCTTAGCAAGTCAATAGTGGCAAAATAACCACTTTGGGGTACCTTTTTGACGCCCTCGTTCGAGGAAGTCACCTCATTCAGCGGCACGAATTTTTGTCACAAAAAACTATAAACGTCACGCTATCATCTGGTGAAAACCCGATGTCTCTATCTCATCTGCGTTTCATTGTGTACCAGGACGTGACAGGAAAACAGACGGACGGACGGACAGACAGAATTACTATGGCTAATACGCGCTAAGCATTGTGTGCTGTCGGGCGAAAAATCCTATATTCAAAGTGTCCCTTTTTGGCGAGGATACAATTACGTGGTCGATCAATTGCGCACTGATTCACTGCTCTGTCAGTAATGTTCTGATCAAAGCGACACTACTTTGCAATCATTCGTTCTTTCAGATGATCGATATGCGATTCGCGGACACGATTAACGTTCTTGTCAGTGCGCGCCGTGCCATGTCGACCACTGTCGGTTTTGGGGCCTTCAGATCAACTTAGCGGGTAGGCGCTTCACTAAAGCAAAAGACCCGTTTTTCTTTTAGCACCGTATTATTTTTTTCCAGTTTTAAGTATTTAAAGGTTAGCCTAAAGATTAAAAGTGGTGATATGCATGTAGTTCTTTATGGGAAGCCCATCTCAGAGCTACGTAGCGTCACCTGTCGTATGGGTTCACACAGTTTTACATGCCAGTTCTGCCACCCGATACAGGTAAACGCTCCCCGCTTTAACCCCAGCCAGATAGGCTGGTACTCGATTTACCTACCTCGGAGGGATGGAAGGCTGAGTTGATCTAGGCGGCTAGTTACATACCGAGATGGTTTACCTGCCTGCAGGCAGTCATCATCAAAGTACTAACCAGGCCCGGCGTAGAGTAATTTTGTTGACCGAATGAAACGCGTTACTGCTATGCCAAACCACCACTATCGCCAATATCGATCTTCTTTTGACAGTATTTTGTCAGTCGTATTTAAAACGCAGCTTTGCGAGACTGGCAACAGTAAAACGATGAAAATCTTATAAATAGGTCCCTACAAGCACGGATTCCTATAAAATGTTGCGTTTCTTACCCAAACAGATATGTCACATTGTGTGCGTAAAATTTTGTTTGATCCAGTGCAGATTCGTGGTTGTTATTTCAAAATGTTTAGGGTGCTTAGTTTTTAGACACGCTGCACTTGTCAATCATTTATTTAATCCACCTTAGGCTACTGTTTACGCAGTAGAACAGAAATGAAGCAAAAAACCAAGAGTGTCAAACGACAAAAGTTATAAAGAACAATAAACAAGAAACATTTTAGCCTCAGGGAATTGAATATCTCGAACTTTACAAAAATCAAAATAGAAATAGCACGAAAATTAAAATTAAAATTATTTCAAGAATGAAAAACAAACTAAAATTAAAACTGAGAGTCTATAAGTGCTATTTTAGTTTTTTTATAATTCATCTCAATGCAGCAGTGACGGAATCATTAAAATCAATCAATATTAACCAAAGTTAAGTCACAAAAAAATGTGTTGCTTTTTTAGCTTACAATATAATAACAGTGTTACGCCAAATGCGATAAACCAAATGCTGGTTAAACGATTCTTTAATTCGACAACAGTCAGCATACTGTTTTACACACTAACTGAAATACATGACATGTATAGATCAGTTATATCACTGGAAAACAGTACTAGAATGGGCGGACAACACATCGGCACTGTTCACGCGCTGTAAGTTATAGACATACACTATAAAACATTGTCTGTTAGCACGCAGTGGTGTACCGTTACACATCGTTATACTCGAAAACTAATAAAAAAGTATATTAAAAATCTCCAACTGAACAACTTAAACGCTTTAAATGGTCTCGTAAAACTTCATTTAAAATTGGTTTCGCGTTCTAGTTGTTTCGGCGATCGGTACATTAAACAGACCACGAATTGACTCATCCACTCGAAAACGGACAGAAAACTGACGAAAAAAGTTCGACGAAGAACGGTTAGTTTCAACAGCTAAACTGTTCACCTAAAGCAGGTGTTAAACAGACCAGTCACCAATACAACTAGGCGCAACGTACAGCTAAAAATGCACTGTAGGGTAGAAATTTTAACATGACCTATACAGCAACTTTAGGTTCCACAATGAAAAGTGCAAATGTATCATAATGTCGGTCATACGAATAGCTTAGTAAAAGTAGGTCGTATGCATGAGTGCACCAGGTGGTAGATGTCACTCTTGACTCTTAAGGCAATACCAGATCCCAGATCTAAGGAAATCCGGTAGAACTCGAGCTACTACCAGACCTTAGCGACGACGATAAGTATACAGTAGGCCTGGTCATTATAACAGCAAACGGGACGCTAGCAACCGCGTGGACGGACTGCAGTTCTAAGTGCGTCCCCAGCATCATCATGCCGCGGTCTCTGATTGGAGCCATAACGATATCTCCAACACCGCCAATAACAACGTTATCGGCGATTGTCGTCAGCCTTGCAGACGAAAATAGCTTTTTATTGCATACCAAGGCGTCGCTGTCTGATGAATGCCGAGAAAACGAAAATGACGGCAAAATGCCCGAGATTGCTGGCGCGTGCAGCAGCCTATCGGTTAACTTCATCTCGCAACACAAAACGCACAAATCAAGCGAATCCCACCACCCTGCAGTAAGCAAAACAGCCATCAACAGAGTCTTTGAAAACATAAAATTTAATGACAACAGCTCATATTACTGTGTGCCGACTGTTTTTGCGAATTGCATAATACAAGTGCGATATATGCTACGACATTCTGACTATGACCCGTCTGTCTGATATACCCGTTAGCTGTGTTAAAACTCAGGTTTTCTATCGTTTGATTATTCTGTTTTATCGAACAAAAAATATAATATTCCTACATGGCAAAGTTTCGAGAATGTCAGGTTGAAGAACTCGGGAAAAGCTGGCTAAAAACAGAAAGGCGCATAGGCCTACATTTATAATTGTTGCGTCTTTGAGCATATGTACGCATAGAGGGAGAGCGACCACAATGAACAGTTACATGAGAACTAGCCTAGGTCTGCATACAACAGTAACATAAAACAAGCAGCACGTCTGGAATTCGCCTCACCATGAAGAAACGCTAATGGAAAAAACCTCACGCATAACAAACACAAACTAGCAAGCAAGTGGGTGGATGAACAACGGACATGACTTGAATTGCGAAACAACACTCATAGTAAAACAATTCACACTATCAATAAAAATTAAATCTATATAGAACGACACTGTCCACGGGTTGTAACGATCTCCGTGACAACAGCTCAGAGTGTTTGACTGAGACAAACTTCTCGCTGCTCTCGCATATTTTGTCTGCGCGTGAAAACTGAAAAAAATACAATTAATATCGCGTCAATTTTCAACACAGGTCCATGAAAGTTTGCAGTGTAATCGAGGAATGTCAGAAGTAGTTCTAGCTAGTTGTTCTATCATTGATTCGGTCGATACAAAACGGCAGTGTAATCAGTCACAACGACGAATCGACAAGACAGTGTCCAGCGGTAGAGCAAGACTGCGCGGCGAGCACAGAGCCGCGAGTGGACCGAGGACCGCTCGTCATCACGGCCAGCTCGTGTCCAGTCTGTGCCTGCCTCGTCGTCACCTCCGCTGACCCGTCCTGTTTCATCTTGACGCCGCACGTCCCGCCAGCTGCGTGCCCGGCCCCGGCACAGATGCACCGGCCTACAGCGCGCTCGTCAGCGGCACTCCCTCGACACGCGCTGCAGCACACCTCCACGCACATGTCCCCCAGCTCGCGCCGGAACTTGCGACCCGTCACGCAGTACAGGAAGAAGTTCACCGCGTGGTTGGCGTACAGCAGCTGGAAGCAGATCGTGCGGAAGAGACGGAAGCGGGCTTTGCTGTGCTCGTCCTGGTCGTCCAGTAGAACGTCCGTTCGTGCGAGCAGCGCAAGCAGCGCGAACGGCATTGACAGTATCAGCCACGTAAATGAAACGGCCAGCAGCATGTAGGTCACCTTGGACGTGATGGCGGCCTGCGGCAGTGCTCCGAGTCCGCTGTGTCCGGTGTTGGAACGCAGCAGAATGCCGGCAGCCTTGCCGCAGCGCAGTCGCACTACTATTGCAATATTGAGACTAAGAATGATGGCGAACGGCACCAGCGAATACGACGCCAGTTTGATGTATTCGAAGTGATGGCGCATAAAGTGGGCGTCACCGGCCGGACCGCAGTAGGGCAGAACTCGGCTCTCCGACCGATAGAGTCCGGTCGTCCAGAACAGATGTATGCTGGCAGCGACGACGATGAGAACTAGAGCGAGTATTGCGAGGCCGGCGCGTCGACGACGACAGACGAAGGCGGCGTGCAGTGGCAGCCAAACGGCGACGAAACGATCGAGCGTGGTGAGAACGATCAGCCACGCGGCAACGTTCAGAACGACGTTGAGTAGAAACGTTACCAGACTGCAGACCGTGTCAGAGACATGCATCAGCTCGAAACCCGTCATCTACAACCATGTATACAACCACGCATCTCTCGCTCTCTCTCTACATATCATCGTGTCAGTTTCCGATTAAATGATAATTTTATTAAACGTAACTTTGATAACCACAATATATATCATACCGTTGTACCGGCGTGTGAGTTTGAAAAACAAAACAAAATGGAATCTAGGCGTTTCAGTTGACTGGACTGGTGTATTGCAAAATTATAGACTTGAGAGCTTTGTTTCAGTCAGGAAAAGGCAATCAAAAACAAACGGTTGACACAGAATGAGAACTTTTCGAAGTATGCACACAGAGAAGAAAACCAACAGATAGACTTCTGCTCTACAAAGATCACAACATGCATTAGACACACGAGATAAAGTCGTAACAATCGATCTGCGTTCGGAGAAAAGAAGGCTTGGGTGAAACCTTATTCCAATTGCAAATGTCTGTGTGCCAATGGCAAGCCATACATAATTCGGCAGCCTGACGGGAAATTTCGCTGCAGGTTTACATCTCCACAGACGACACGTTTGCAAAGCCTTAAACTGTACTTTATTTCGGATTATGACACGACATAGATGAGATACACAGCAGCAAAAACGGCAAGCGGCAGACAACAGGAGATATAACTGATCCGTCGTGTCGACAATAAATCATAATCCGTATAGTCACAAGTGCGAAACTCAGCTATAGCGCGGTCGTACACGTATGAGTTCCGACTGAGATCTCCAGACACATGCGGATTCGTAACGTACAGTCGCGCATCTGTATCTAACGTGTGATGTATGCTTGCAGTAAGCCAGTGACTTCATCAATAGCGCATTCCCTATATACATTGTGGGCTATTAAACGAGCAAACTACGGCTTCTAAATTTTTCAAGGTAGTGTGGCTACAGTAGCCCAAACTATAGTCATTTACTTTAAGTTTCTTCTCGATATTGCATGCCAAAAATTATAAAAATCGTCCAATGTTTCGTGATCGTGGAGTTATTCAAAACCTAAAAGTGGTTTCACTCTAGCTGTCCCCGTGCACCCCGTATCGCACATTTTTCGCTTCAGGTGCGCTGATCTGAGGTTTCCTTACATGAAACATCTGCAGTCGGTTACGGCTCACTGAAGATTAGTAGTGCCAGGAGCGAAACGCTCCGATGACATTTTTATGATTGTTGCGTCGTCTTGAAATGTCCGGGCTCACTTGCCTCTCAGTCTGGCATTTAGAATTTGAAAGCTCCCGTCGTATGGTGCTCTCTGTGCAGTAGCGATAATGATGATAATAACCTAGCTTACATATCGCCAGTATAGGTCTTCTTCAAAAAGACACCAGACTCGCTGAATTTAAAGCCGCTATTAATTGCCAGCTGATAACTACACATTTAGGACATTCGCGTGAGTCGTACATCTTTACTTCGCTGAAATAATGCATAAATGAGTTTGACCTATGATCTTTGGTGTCCGTAAGAGTGTTCGATTCTCGTGACACATTGACTATTTCAAAATCACTGAATCAACGCACGGTAATTCGCAATTTTAACTTAGTGACTTTCACACTTGCATCGAAACCAATTTATAACGTTTTATTAATCTTGTGCGACAAACCGTCGAACAACCAGATAAGCACGGAGAAACAACTGCCTTCCTTTAGCGGAAGTAAATTGATGTGCAATGTGAGATTCTGAAACTAATTTGTATTAATAGAATTTAACGTCGTTATTTATTGGAATTGCCTTGAAATTGTTAAGAGTATCCAATCGTACCTTGGTATATCCTTACCAAGCGTTGTCCTGGGTAATAGATCGGTAAAGTTTGAACTGAGTTTCGGGCTTTTCGCTCGTATGTTAAGGTATGCTACCTAGTGTTCTGATAGAGAAACGTTGTTATAAATTTAAACCGGTCAATTTGAAATGGACGTTTGATCACTCAGTATTTGTCAGTTCATTGATATGTGTTCTTTTTTCTTTTTTTCTTTTATTGTTTGTATTGTAAATATGTTGTAATCGCTACCATCTGTTGTAGTGAATAAAGATGTTCATCAGCATTTTGTGCAATTTTTACCATATTTTTCGCAAGGTTTCAACGCACTTTCTACTATAAAGGACATTAACACCTCTTGCGTCATAAACTACCACACTGTAGCCTTTAGTATACAATACCAATGTACCCACTGCACAGTCCAATCTTGCATCGCCATTCCAACAAGCAGTCAAGCAGATAATAGAAACTGGAAAGAGCGGAGCGTACACACAAGTGTGAGGACGTGCGTGGTTTTCATTTCCATCCAACGCAACTTACGCAACGAACGCAAAAAAGTAAGTAACAAACGCACAGCAAAAACGCAAGGATAGAAAACGGCATTAGCGTCCGTTGCGTTGCGTACGTTGCGTGCGTTGCCCTGAATAAAAACCGCGAGAATTTCAAAGTCGTTTAAGGTTCAATTGCTTGTTACGATGTGAACAAGTTTACGTCTATCTGCAACCGCTTTCACGCTAGACGAGTCGATAGCGATAAACTAACGACTTCTTAGGGCTTATAAAAGGGGTAACCCTTTTGGCGTTTGATGAGAATCTCTTCACCCAGAGGCACGAAATTTTGTCGCAAAACAACTAAGATTCCATGTGGCGGTGGTGTGGCGTAGCGGTAACGCGTTTCATCCGATCAACGAAGTTACTCTATGCCGGGCCGTTTTAATACCTGCAGGCAGGTAAATCATTTCGTTATGTAACCAGCCGCCTAGGTCAACTCAGCCTTTCATCGCTCCGGGGTAGGTAAATCGAGTACCGGCCTATCTGGCTGAGGTTAAGGTGGGGTGCGTTCACCTGTGTCGAGTGGCAGGTAACTCTGTGTGATCCCACACGGCGGGTGACGCTCCGTAGCTCTAAGATAGATTTCCTATGAAGAGCTATAGCATTTAACCGTTAACCATCAACAGTGAAGATTTCGTGATCGAAGCTGTAGGCTATACATACAAGTTTGATCCATGTCTTGAATGCGCTGACGTAGAGGACGCTGACGTCAGCCAGTGCCAGTACGGTGAGGTAGAGGTAGACCGACGTACGTCTCATGCGTCGACGCAGCAGTACCGCCAGCGACGTCAAGTTACCGACCGTACCCACGCCAATGATGATCGGCATCACGTACAGCGCAATCATCAATTCCACCCGTTGCGTCATCAGTAACTGCTGGTCGTTCGACGCGGAATCATTCGCTGTTGCTGTCGTCGTGGATTCGTTGAGCAGCGACGCCGCCATCACGACCTGCAGCAACACAGACCTGTCGAGAGCGAGAAGAGAGGGAAAGTTTTTTCAGGCCCCGCAACGTTTTGGGGGTCCCGCCATCGCTCAAAATTTTTGGCTTGCGACGCGTCAGCTTAGCAAGGTCTTAATTGCTCAGTGTGTCTGTGTTCCACGGCGTGCGTGCGTAAGTGCGGCGTCCAGAGTTCGGCATCTAGGATAAGAAAAGGGAGTGGAAAGAAACAAGAAATTTGAGCTAATGCTCATGAGACGCGCAAAAGCCTATAGCAGTTCCGGTTCAGTAGTTTAGCTGAAAATTGAGGTGTTCACGCTAAGTTAATATACAAATACCAAATTCTCTATCTGGATCGCATAACGATAGTAACGTGGCGCTACGTTGCGAATGATACAGACTTGTGTCGCAGCCCGAAATCGCCAAAAAATCCATAAAACCCCTATTTTGGTGTTCAGGGTCATTCAAGGTCATTGAATTCGGCGTCAATCGAGAGCCAGTGTACGACTTCCTATTAGTGATTAATAGTAACCTATATGCCCTATCTCGCACCGTTACTGAGATACAGCGACTTATTGGCAAAAAATCGCAAATTTTGCTCACCCCTTGTCATTTAGCGCCCTCGTTCAGGATGACACTCTTTGAATTTATGAAAAAGTTTTACGGTTTCTGAAACTAGAGTCTTCCAGGCAGCCGACGGTGAAAATTTGGTGATCCTAGCTTGCACCGTTTTTGACTGATCCACCCGTGTGACAGACAGACAGACGGACAGACGAACAGACGGACGGACGGACAGAATTGCGGTGGCTAAGACGCGCGCGCGTAAAAAGGAACGAAGAAAGGGAAAACTTGGGTTCAATTTCGATTTCAGATTTAGGGAATAGAAGCTACTGCCCGTGTTTTACTGAATAAATGATGATGAATATTGTTAACTTTTTGCCGGACACGGTAAAACGACGCTTCGATCGATATGTTGGTTTTGGGAAAATATAATAACACAGGGCGTTGCGGTAATTTGCACTGAACATTATAAATTTGCCCAGTTGTACGTGGAATACTGGGATCGACGATGTGTTCAGGACACGATGTATCCGGTAGGTCGTTTGTTTGATTTAGCTGCGACTGCAACGTGGCATCAATTACGCCAGACTTGCCCAGAGTCCATATTGACAGTGATGTGCTCCGCTGCTCTCAGGGCTAACGGAACGATTTAGGTCCGCAATTCCGTACGGCTTAACTATAAACCCCACGCCTACCAGTCATTCGGAATAGAGAGCCTCTGCCACAGTACCTCGGATGTATTTATATGTATAACGGTGGTATCGTGTCAACATAATGCAAAGTTAAACGATTACGAGTACGACTAAGTTATACGAGTAAGCACCCTTTATTCGGTTTTTAGTTACTTAGTAAAGTTAACAACAATTTAAACAAAGAAAAATAAGTTTACTATTAGATATATTATCAATATTATTTTTTGATTTAGGTATATAGTAAATCTTATTGTTCGTTTATATAGTTTTTATTACTTAACCGTCTACCGTTCAAAATGGTGAATATAACATGAGTATTCAAAATAGTCCGACTTAATTGACATGCGAACTGATTTTTAGAAATCTACTGTATTTATTTCAGTTTTACTTTTAAAAACAACTTCCGCGTGTTAGTCAAGTGAGCCTAAATATTTCAAAAATTCTAACTCCATCGACGGACGTGTACCATGTTTAGAGATGTCAACTGTACAAGACTGTGATCGCTACAATTTGCCGTGGGATTAATTATTTGCCTGTAGTCACTGGCGTTATATTCACCATTTTGAACGGTAGACGGTTAAGTGGCGGAGGAAGAAAACGTATGCCAAGAGATGACTCGAGGAACAAAGTGCACAAGTTGGACTGAATATAAGCCGGGAAAAAACAAAGGCCATGGGAAAATGGTTAGGCCAGCGTTATATAATTTTAAGAGGGAGGGTCTGCTATATAGTTACATGACATTAAACGAGATATTACGTTATATGGGAATGGCTGGTATGGCAAGAATGTCAATTTTTGCGTTATACAGTTATATGGACGGCCTACTACTGGTAAGGAAATGTAAAATTTCAATTTAAACGCGTGTCAAAAATTGTAAACCATTATAATAAAAATAACGATAGTACAATTCTCGTTTTATGAGGTTTTAATAGTCGCTCAATAAAAAAGCTACAAACAATCAAGTTTTAATAATTTTTACAAAAATAAATAGTGCGAAAATATGCAAAAAGAACAGATTTAATTTTCTCTTTGGCGTGTGCAACAAAAACATAACTGCTAAAAAGTTTATAAACATAACACGTCCTAATTCTAAGTGTAAGTGCCAAAAGAAACATCATTACAATTTTTGGCATACATAAATTTGTAAAACAAACTAATAATCTTCGCACGAAGTGCACATGTACACTTTGAATACTTAATTGGTTCAAAGTTAACGAAAAGATACGCTGTGAAAACTTCACTTACCGGCGTCACGATAGATGCACAAGATGTCGAGACTCGATAACGTCTAGACAGGCAATGGTGATGATGATGATGATGATGAGCGAATATCGGCGATCAGCCAAGTGCGATCGACAGCGTGTGACTGTAGTCGTCGCCTACAGACGCTCAGACTCAGTGACGCATCCGCGGCGACTGCAGCAGCAGCTGAAACTGTTGCCATGGCATTAGCAACTGATGCACGGCGTTATTCCCCGGTAGCAGTAGGCCTAGTCGCTGGTGATTTTGCGCGAGTAACAACGCACCTCTAACCGTCGCGCGTAAACAGCCAATAAGCCGCGGCACAGCACAGCACAGCACTGAGCAAGTCGGTATTATCGTCACGAGCCCCAGTCGGCGATCGCCGTCGTCATGACTTGAATTGCTCGCCGTTCCAGTAAACGACGGATAACCATTTCACACAAGTAGGCCTATCGTAATGGCGCTAATGGCCAGCCAAGATGGCACCAATTTCCGATTCCGACTGCAAATCTTTTCATGCAATCATTTGTCGAGATTGCTGCCATGCACGCTAAAGAAGTGAATGCAAAATGCGACGATTAAGCTCTACCATAATTTTTAAGCACAGGCAAGCGTATATAGCGTCCGTGCGAAATCGGTGCGTTGAAATGCAGATGAATTTAACGCGGGTTTTAGCGAAATCTGCACAGCACATATTTTCAGTTGTTGCTAAAAAAGTAAAAAGTTGTGTAATCGTTTGAGCCAAATATCAACAAACGCGATATCTGGCAACAGTCACTCGGCGTTTAAGCACTTTGCTTATCTGTTCTTCCGGTCTGGCATTCTAGCTGGCTCCATTCATGGACGCCCATATACAGTGTACAGTCCATGCTCCATTCCACTAATGTCGCGAGCTAGAGGTCTCTGCCAGTTTTATGTTCGCTTGCAGGTCCTAGCACTCGTTATTGCGATATTGTTCAGTGTAATCGATTTCTTTATCACGCGCATTTCCGTGAAATAGCATCCCGGAAAATGGTCATTTTCGTATCAATATGACAGTCACTGCAGCGACGCGAACGCTAACTGTTTACAGAGCCTCGATATTGCAGCGATGGAATTAATTTTGTCCTTGTTATATGCTGCTGTAACTGATGAAACTCGAGTTTTACCATGTATAATTATTTTGTTGTATACGCTCTCCACACACCGGCCGACACCTACCGTGAAGCGACGTTCAAGTCTTGTCGTATTGACGTGTTGGCCTCCGGGTGTCCTCAAATACTGCAAACAGAGCGCTGAGAAAACCCCGTGGCATTAGGCAGCTAAAGTTAATGCTTCTAACATCGTAGTCAACGGTTCAGCTGTCGATCTTGTTTGTACAGTTACCCGCCTTAGGGGGTGACTACAAGCACAACCAAAAGCGGAGACTAAACTAAAACTCGCGTATATGCGATTTTATTTTAGACATATGTATAATTATAGTTATCGCAAAACTACCTAAATCTGCTTGAAACTGCCTTAAACAAAGTCGCATGCAAGTTTTAGTTTAGTTTTTAAAATATATTTTTCATGTAGGCACCCCTTATCGTCATCGGCCACTAGGAACTTAGGTCTACAGATTACACTGGACGTTTCACGCTGGCTTTGCAATGCTTCCATGGTCTAGGGTAGCTAAGCTTCATTATCGCTATTTTCTCAGTGAACCACGCTTTAGTTGTCAGTCAGAGCAAATACTGCAACTTTATTCTTGTTGGTTGCAGGCCTCAAATCTTGGTCTTGTCAAATACCGACACTGATAATAGTTTTAATATTAATATTAGCCTAATATAACTTAGTACAGTCGTGGGCAAGCCGCTACGAATTAATCAGAATCGCCAAGATGCCACTGCCTGTGCTAGAAATATTGTGTCATTATTGTTTAACAGTTATAATAAACATCAAATTTTATTTAATTGTTTTACTTTTATAATAAACATTACATGTTACGAAATTTTACGCATTACTATATTAAACGATGCCTCGTCGAATGTAGATTTTTGAGTATTATCGGTATTGCAGAGCAAGCAATTTCGCTTATTCTTACACATTTCTCGGTGGTGTGGTCTGTCCGTCGGTCACATTCATGCACTGTGCTTAAACCGTTCGATGAATTTAGATGTTATTTTAGAGTTACATTTTTGGGTCCAAGGATCGTTAGTCAAAAGAAGATCTGGAAGTCTAGTGACACACTGTGTTAGATGGGGTCCTTGACCCCGAGAGAAAGGAAAGATGTGGAGGTTGAATCTCAGCCGAAGCATGCAATTGCTTCCGGTACAAAAATGATTTATGATTCATCAGGTGGCAGCATCGATGTCGTCTTTATCAAATTACGTTGGTCCTTGTTTATGCATATCGCACCTTTTTATAAGATTCTCATTAGCGAGTGTGTTAAATTCGGCAGCTAAATGTCGGTACTTTGCTTGATTCCGTCACGTCAGATTTTAACTAGCTTTTTAGCCCACTTAGTAATTGTCTTTGTAGTCCACTGTGATAGAAAGCTCTTTGTTCAGTATACTGTCAGAAGTTTAGACTAGAAACAACCTAGGCCAATATTAGCAGAGTTATGGCGATAAAAGCTACGGCGGTCCGGTACAGTCGCCCTTTAGAAAATCAAACATGCCTCACTATAGCACACTTGAGACTGTTTTACGCGCAACAACAGAATGCTTCGCGCGTCTTAGCCATCGCCTAGGAGTCCATCTATCTGTCTGTCTGTCCGTCCGTCTGTCTCTCACACTCGTGATCTGTATTAAAATGTTGCAAATTAGGATCACGAAATCTTTACTGTGGGCTGCCCCAAAGACTCTAGTTTATCGTGACAAATTTTTGTGCCCGTGGGCTCGGGGGTTCCTTTCGAACGACGGCGTCAAAAGGGGTACCGCCTAAAAAGTTATTTTGCCGTTATTGGCTCGTTTAGTGTGAAAACGGTTGCAAATGGGTACAGACATGCTGCTTATTATAACAAGCACTGGTGACAGGCTTTTTAAATTTATTAACACCGATGACCTTGAACGACCTTGAACCCACAAAAAAGGGTTTTAGTAATTTTTTCGCAATATTTAGATACAGCGCACGTTTCAACACTGAATTGCGACGAAATGGCTAGCGACAGACCAAGACAACCTGCGTATGAAATTTTCAGCATTCAACGTAGATTTTAGCAGTTTTAAGTCCCGACCCCCTAGGTTCAAAGAGGCCGGCGCAGGCGGGCGTCAAAGACATCTGCCCCCTAAACAGTGGTTATTTCACCGCAATTATCTCGTGTAGCGTGAAAACGGTTGCAGATAGGCACAGACATGCGGCATATCATAACAAGCATTCGTGGCGGGCTTTTTAGATTTGTCAACATCGATCATTTTAAACGACTTTGAACCCACGAAAAAGGGTTTTGATGAATTTTTTCGCAATTTTTGGCTGCAGCGCCCATTTCAATAGTAAATTGCGACAAAATGGTTGGAGATAGACCAAAACAACCTGCATATGAAATTTTCAGCATTAAACGTTAATTTAGCAGTTTGAGTTTCGACTTCCTAGGTTTAAGGAGGCCAGTGTGGGCGGGCGTCGAAGATGGCTACCCCCAAATGGTTATTTTACCGCTATTGGCTCGTGTAGCGTGAAACCGGTTGCAGATAGGCAAAGACATGCTGTTTATCATAACAAGCAATAGTAACAAGCTTTTTTATTGGTGTGAACATCGATGATTTTGAATAACTTTAAACTTTTAAAATATGGGTTTTATTAGTGTGTTTTGCAATTTGTGGATGCGGCGTAGATTTCAAAAGTGAATTGCGTCGAAATGGATAGAGATCGATCAAGACAACCTGCAAATAGGAACTGCTATGGCTGTCGCGCATCTCATGAGCTTTGCTTAAATTACTTGTTGACTGTAAAAACGAACGACTCCGCAGTAATTAGGCGCACCTAGTTAAAATGAGCATCGTTTTATGTTTACCTTAGAAACGCATAGTTTGATATAGTTATTTGCTGACCATCTCGGAGGATGTTTTATCGTTTATAGTTTCTGAATGAAATGCGCAAATACAGCAGCACTGAATAATTTCTTGGCATCATTTCATCGCGCCACAAGCATGTTGCTGTTTGCAGGCTGTCTTCGGCGAGCGCGGTACCCATCTCTCAAGAATTTTATTAGTCGTTTTCTCGAGACATAAAAATCTACTCCATAATTTACCTGAGCACGGACTGGCTGCGTCATGACGAGAGCGACTCTCAACTGTCAGAGTCTGGCGATGTCAAGACAACTCATTAGCATTGTCGTGCATGCGCTGCGTCTTTGATTTGCGTGTTAATGAGTACCTGTTTGACTACGTTTCGGGTTACTACATGTATATTCAAAGGCCCTAAAGGGCAGCGTATCTCTGTGCTTGATTATACGAGTTTCAAGACTGAAACTGTTTTCGCGTTATGATTTTCGTGTTTTCACGTCACTCACAGTTTTGCTGAAGTTCTGATTAGGCCTGCATTATACATGTACATGTACATGTATAATGTACACTGTTGTTACTGTGTTTATACCAGTGGATGGATATTACTGATAGGTATGCAGGCCACTTTCCTGTGTTGTTATTAAATTATTTTGTACCTGCAATTGCATGGTTTTAAAAAATAAACCTCTGACTCTGGTTCTCCCATGTCTCTCATAAAAAATCCCACCGCCGTCTAAGGCTCGATGGTATACGCACCATTCGTGTTCAGACTTGATTCCCGATGGCGTGTCACTCATATAGGCCTACTGCGAATGAGGCCGCCTTGGGCCAAAATTCCATTACTACTATTTGGCTTAAAACCCGCTTAGAACACGTCTCCGATAGGTTTTAAGCTGGTCGCTGACAAGTCAATCCGATAAGTTAAATCTAATGAAATTTGGCCATAAGATGATATCGGCTATACGGTAAGCTCGTTTCACGAAGTGCTGCAACCTACGGCGTACGAAACAGAAAAAAATGTAGAACTGGAAAACTGGAAAGCACGTACAGAACGACGTACCCGAACTGAACTGAACTGCCACGGTTTAGTTTTTGATGAACTAACCAGTGGGCTAGCAGGCAAGACCGCTGGTCATTGGTTGATGTATATAGGTTTACGTAAGCGTAGTCGCGTAAATCATCGACGCCGTTAGACGGTGCATACTGTAATGCATTACTGCTTGTTTATTGGTCAGTTCGTCAAAAACTAGGCCATATGTCAGTTTAGTTCAATTCAGGTACGTTGTTCTGTACGCGCCTTAAAATGAATTATATACTAAAGCTTGCAAATGTTGTAACGGAATTAGCTTTATTATTATTTTTATTTTTATTTACCTCCGGTAGTAAAAATCCCGGGGGTTAAAAACTAAACCAAAAACTAAATTTTTGATATTACTACCGATATTCAAGTCGTACACGAAGTACATAATACACCAAAAAACGACAAATCAAAAAAAAAATAAAAAAATAAATTTACCACGTAACACACTCTATGTAACCTAGCTTAGCTCAATCATAAAAAAAATCTAAAAAGCAAGATAAAAAACAAATATTGCTCATAAATTTAAGAGCAAAATGTTCTTCGGCGTTGAAAAAAGCAGCACACAAACACACGTACACGCAAACAGATGTACTGAAAGATATGTCGTGTCATTAAGTAGCTCGTGGCGGCTGTCACAGTGGCTGATCGACGTTGCAAATCCGTCCACGATGCCAATATCGTATATGTCGCTGTGTGTCCGTCACGCTGACTTCGCGGCGCAAAAACCGTCATTAATATTAATGAAGTTTTGCGCCGGCGATTAACGACCGGCTCAAGGGAAAGTCCGACCACGTGTCAACGTGACTCGGCTTTGACCGGCATACATGCCAATTCGTCGACAACAAGGCAGCGTGTTTCTATAGCGCTCGCAAAAAACCAACAGTCACCACGACTTTATGCTCTCCGCAGCTGCCGTTACGGCAAAATAGCGATAACATTATGATAGTTTTCGTTTCAAAGAATTTCATGTCAACTGTTAGGCTCTGCTTCAACAATATTTGAGCTAAAGCTCACGAGACGGGCGAAAGCCTATAGCAGTTCCTGTTCGCAAACTGTCAGACTATCTCCAGCCATTTCGTCGCAGTTCATCCTTGAAGTGTGCGCTGCAGCCGAAAATAGCAAAAAAATCAATAAAAAAGCCCCTATTTTTGAAGTTCAGGGTCTTTCAAAGTCATCGATGTTGATACGACTAAAAAGCTCGTCATTAGTGCTTGTTATGATAGGCAGCATGCCCATGCCTATCTGCAATCGTTTTCACGAAAGACTGGCCAACAACGGTAAACCAACGACTTTTACGGCGGTACCGCTTTTTGATGCTCTCGTGCTCAGGTTTCCTTGAACCCAGAAAATCGAGACTTGGGCCGTCAAAATTTATGTTCAATGCTAAAAATTTCACACGCAGCTTCTCCATGTCTATCTCAATTGATTTCGGAGCAATTCGCTCTTGAAATGTGTCTCGCAGCCCGAAATCGCCAAAACATCCATAAAATCCCTATTTTTGCGTTCAAGGTCATTTAAGGTTATTGAATTCGGTGGCGATCAAAAGCCAGTGTACGACTTTTTGTTAGGGATTAATAATAACGTAGGCTCTATATCTCGCACACGTTATTGAGATACAGCGACTTATTGGCCAAAATCGCAAATTTTTCCCACCCCTCTCTCATTTGTCGCTTTCGTTCGGAATAACTGTTTTTGAATTTATGGAAAATCTTTACGCTTCCAGAAACTAGAGTCTTCCAGGCAGCCGACGGTAAAGATTTGGTAATTCTAGCTTGCACCGTTTTTGACTGATCCACCCGTGTGACGGACGGACGGACAGAATTGCGATGGCTAAAAAGCGCTAAAGCAGTCTAGCTGCTTTCGCGCGTAAAAAAACTCAGCTAAGCCTAAAGCAATGGTTAGGTGTAAAATAAAATGTTGCGAAAATTATTTTAACCATCGGTGTAAAAGACAAATAGCCGCTAAACTCACCGTTTGTTGATTACCACCTGCGGGTATCATGCCAAAAGTTTGTAAGCTGAAAAAAAGCCACCAACATTCTCGGAACTTTGAACCAATCTCCAAAAGTTCTCAGAACCTAGTGACAAATGTTGTTAAAGACGTTTGCGCAAGCGTTTGCTGTCGTGCATAAGTAAAGAGGAACGGAGGCGCTTTGAATGTTTCATGTGACACGACGAAGTTTCATGATACACCACAAGTGATCGTAATTTACGTCCAAACTCTTGTTGTTCAACGACTGGCCACATTTTAGCACAAGTAAATAGAAGTAAATAAAAGTAAATAAAATAAAACAACTCGCGATGATTTATTTTATCTCATTGGTCCGCACGGACTGCGAATTGCGTAAAAAACAAGCTACATTGTTGTACAATGTTTTGCGGTTGTTGCAAGTTGTTTTATTTAATATTATGTATTGTATCTGGTCGTATTATGTGCAAATTAGATTATAGGCCATTTCAATAAAACAAAACTGATGACAAAGTAGGAGCAAAGTCTGCAGACAAAAAAATTACGAACAAAAATTATGCGTATAAATGATGATAACGCTGTAGCTCATTTTTGGTCTAAAAATTTTTGGTGATTGTGAAACTAATGATGAAACACTGCAGTCCGATCCCGAGCAAGAAAATTAAAAGTATGTAGTAGGCCTACGTACAAAAGCATTTTTCGTTGTCGCTAACGATCATGGACGTGCGTCTGTTACCTGTGATCAGCATTCCTGTCACTAATGTCGGGCGATCGCGTTTGTACCGTCAGCCTAGTTGTTTTTACGCATACGCTGTAGAACGTCCACGCTTCACAATCATCGAAATCTCGATTTTTAGCATTTTTTATTTCGAAGAGGCACTGCGCAAAAAGATAACGATAGTAAGCAAACGCGGGTTAGGCTATTCGGATTGTCGCACGCAACTATAATCATTATTTTCATTATCCGGTTCATAAGGTCGGCTGCTATCTTAAAATTTAGTAATTCAATTACTTTCTCTGGAATTTAGGCTTACTCATCCGTCATTTCCGGTTCTGTATCGATTGACAACGTTGCAATGTGTGCGTGACGAGGTGGGATATTTTGAACACCGTCTGTTACTTCCTGTAATAACACACGAATGACCAATTACCACCGGCGATAGATATTTACTGAAAATATCGACTTTTCGCCACTTTTTAAATAAAATGACAGCTGTAGAGGTGTACGCTGGTTAACATTCAAATTTAGCAAGGCAGTACAGCAACAGAAAAAGTAAGATGGTAAGTTTTGTTTCATTTTTTTCAGAATTCATGACGGAATGTAACAATCAGGATATATTAAAATCCATCCATATTTGTAAAAATTGTCGCTAAACAAATAATAGCTTTCTATTTATTACTGCAGTAGGCCTAAATGTAATGAATATTGAAACAACTGCCGATGTGCACACAACAATGGCAGATGAGTTCAGCATTTGACACATAATCATTAAATTACCACGATCTATTGATCTGTAACAAATAATCAGCACTAGTAATAAATTAATACACGCAGTAATAGTATACAATAACATTTCTACACAAAACGAGTTTTTAAACGCTCGGATAGAATGACTAATATTTACTCACAAAACTTTGCTTACTGTTTCACGACATTGATCAATTCTACGTATCATACAAATAAGTAACCTAGTACAAACAGAAACACTGCCAGGCTGTCTAAATTTTACAGTAGCAAAACGATAAAGTTTACAAGGAATTTATGAGCATATGACAATGCAATCTACGGCACAGACAGTGACAGAAAAAAAGAATTATGTACAGTTACAACATGAAGCAGTAAGTCGGCGACGATCAACTAATCACTAATCAACTGATCATGATCAGTACACTGCTATTGATAGTTTTAATAGAACAAGTAGAATAAGTCTATATGAGAAGTCATGCCATAACCGTCGTCTTCATTACTCAGTCGCGTTAAAAATAATTCCCAGCAGTGCAAAGTGAAATAATACACTGACTGCACAGTACACACACGGCAGTGCTGTTATCCAGCGTTGACTGAAAAATAGCGGACGAAGAAAGAAAGCTGGAAATTTCGGACATATAAAATAATAACACGAATAAAATTGTATATAGTGTAATACAGAACGCATAAGAAAAGGAAAACATTGGCCGGCGAGTATACAAATTGTCCCGTAGCCTATAGCACCTAATGCAACTAACAGATCGTCTCACTAACACCATTTATTATGATAAGTAAGCCTATAAATGTTCGCCATGACTCTACGTTTCCGGAATGTAAGCTTATGCGGCGGATATTCGCGGGGATTCTCACGAAAAAAAGGCGTCAGAAGACGGTAAAGTAATCGATAACGGCGATTTTTACTGCTTTTGGTCGCTTTATCATTGGAAACAACAGTTACTACGCCAAAGATGTCGTACAAGCTTATTGATAGATATATTCAACACAGACTCTAGTTTCTGGCAGCAAACCGTTAGGGCATCTGCGGGGCAGAGAGGTTCACAGTGCGCTGCTTGTCTTGATTACTGCACGCAGTAATCACGCACGCGTGAACACCACCCCGAACTCATGCGGTGGCAATCAGCCTGTGCCAGTAATACAGTCCGACACCGTAGACGACCGCTGCGGCCACAGCTATGACTATGCCAGTGACGAGGAGACCAGCCACTAGCGATGAACGCTTGATGACGAGTTGCTGACGACGAAGCACTAGTTCAACGTATTGACACAGGCGACAGAACAAATTGACAGCGAGACGACGGGCCAGCGACAGAACACAGAACACACCGACCACGACCCAGTGAATTACTCGAGCGTCTGATGACTTGACTGCTGACTGAGACAACCTGCCAATCACAGACACGACCATCAGACGCAGCACGCGAAGGTGCGTACGGAGCGACAGAAATGAAATGGAATGAAATGACATGAAGGTCGCGCGCTCTGGCTTTCATTTTATTTCGTTGCTGTCGCTCTGCACGCGGCTTTAGCTTTCGTCGTCCGTACACGGCACAAAGAATGAAAACGAAATTATTATCATTTAACTCGCCAAAGTAATTACATCACGACTTCGCCAGAAATAAGTAATGCGGCAAAAAACAAAACAGGAACTGCACTCACAGTTACTTTAACTAATATAAAACGTAATAGAGCCTATAGGCCTAAAATGAGACTAGGCCCCTACACACGGCATAAGACGGTGAGAATAAAAGACACAATAAACACTAAAAAACTGAAAATACTTGAAAAATCACGTAAAATCTACAGAAACATATTAGCGGCCTCGTGGGTTAAAAAAGTAGGCGTAACAAGAAGTTGCTATTTTCCGACAGACGCTGTGAATTTCTGACAGAAGATTATTGGTGTTCAAAATTTTAATTCTGCCCGTGAATTTTCGCCAAAAATAAAGGTTTTTTGCTCCATATTTTGCATTTTTCGACACACATTTTCAATGGAAAAAATTTTTTTCCGACCATTTTCCGACAGCCACAAATTAAGTGGGAGTACCTGCGTCGAGTTGTGTGTTGTTGCCGGTCGTAACTGTTAATGCTATTCTGGTCGGCGGACGATTCGACGAGTCGATCCAGAGTGAAGTTGCGCGCCTGTCTCCGAGCACTCACGCTGCTACGACCACTGCCACCAGCACCAGCAGTCGCTGCACCGGCTCCAGAACGCATTCTGTCCTGTGCCTGTCTTAACCTGGCCCACTCCAGCGCAATGTCGTCGTCGACGTCGTCGTCGTCGCCAGCTGACGCCAGCTCTGCTCGCTTCGTCTCCGCCCAGCTGCTATACAGCATTTTCAGACAGGCGTGAATAAGGTTGCCAATGACGAGTTTATCACAAATTAATTATGCTACTTTATATTCGCAAATAACAACGTACGTGGCCCATGTGAAAACTTCAGTTATCATAGATAGCCTATACATTATGTTTGGTAGTAAAACACTCCATTCGTCTACCTGCCGCCGGCTGCCGGTTGACGGTTTGTATTAATACGTCTGCGACAAAGTCATGTTTACACTTTAACTCCAAATCCCCAATTCTTAATGAAGTTACTATTTACGACAGAAACCAACGTTTTATGTTAATACATACCTAACGCCTTGCCCAGATGCTGTAGTAACGTTATTTGAAGCCACGCTATTGCTAATGTTTTGCTGGTAAATTGATAAAGCATCGGGTAGCAGTAATGATCCAAACGACGCATTTCGACGCATACCGGTACGCGCGTCTGAAAGACGAAGGTCCTGCCATACAACATATCGTAACACGCTAGCCAGTGATACAACAAGCAATACAACCGACATATAGGCCGCTAGGCCTACCAATATTACACATCGAATAACAATTATGAAAATCGGGTGAAATACATCAATCTTATGAATTAAAACATAGTTGGTATTTTGACACACAGTTCACTACTACTGCCACTACTGCTGTTTTTAATACTACAGGGTGGGCCAAAAAACCGGACCAGTTTGAGCGTTGATAACTCGCGACGGTTAGTGGTAGAATGACGTATGATACGTCAAAAGTTTCAGAATGCTGTAAAAATAAATGACAAATTTGCATATTGAAGCATTTAAATATTTTTCGCCTAATTTGCATAAATATTCGTCATGCCCGAAATTCTGCCAAATTTGACTGTAACACATGGATTTAACATGGACATTTGAGCTTTTATAACTTAGCGATGTTTATTGATGGAAAGGCGCGTAATATGCCAAAAGTTTCAAAATTGTATACAGAAGAAGCGTACAACCTGCATGTTTCAGCATTTAAATATTCTTTGCCTGATTTACACAAATGTGTCCCACCCCTAAAATCATGCTAAATTGGCAGTAACGCATGAATTTAATTTTCATTCAGCATACAGTGAAATATCGACAATCATTAACACATACGTTGAGTTTAGATGAAATTCGACATAGGCAGTTGCTCAGCTTTTGCACTCGTAACCGTCATCAGTTTTTTAGGCAGCTGATCGACCGCTGGAGTCAATGTGTTCAGAATCAGTTGAGCCCAGCATTCGATTAGCGCACGTTTTAGCTGGTCAGTTATTAAAATTTTGTGGCCATGCCATCTGTTGCAATGCCCCCACACTGAATAATTCACAGAATTTAAATCTGGATTTTTTGGCAGTGAGTTTTTGACTTCAATGAACTCTGGCACATGGGAGTGCAAGCAAATGCCTAATTTCAGGGATGATGAAGATTTAGGCAAATTAGGCAAAGAATATTTAAATAATTTGCTATGCAAGTTTGGCCCTTTTTGTCTACGACATTCTAAAACTTTTGACATATTGCACGCCTTTCTACGGGTAACCATCGCTGAGTTATCAACGCTCAAACAGGTCCGGTTTTTTGGCCCACCATGTACTATACTCGTATTGTATTTTTAAGGGTTAATTTTTAAGCAGACTTGCTTCTTGCAGCGCAAGCAATTCCGCCTATTCCTACACATTTCTCCGTAGCGTGGTCCGTCTGTCGTCTGTCACATTTTAAACTGTTAGACGGATATAGATGCAATGGCAGGTACAACGACACACTGTGTTAGATGTGGGGTACATGACCCGAAGAAAAAAAATTGGGGGTCGAACCCCCAGCCAAAACAAGTAATTGCAAATTGCAACCAAACCGCCAGTTTTATGACGCCACATAGCGAATACAACAAACACGATGTGATTAGTTTAGACCATGCTTGGAATTACTCCGCAATAGAGCCTGTCAACTTTCAGAAATCACAACTACCGGCGATATAACCGGCGCAATCTCAATAATTCCCCGTGACACAGATATGAGCCATATATGTTGTCACGTGAATGACACATATATGTGTCGCGGGAAATTATTGGGATTGCGCCGATATAACCTACTATCGAGACTATCCTTTCCTCTACAGTTTCATAGTTGATAGCATAAACTCAGAAAACGAGACATAAGGCCTAATTATATACTCACCGCAAAAGTTTAACACGAGGGCCTATATTGTTTAAATAGCTCATGTTAATACATTTGTATAGGCATGCGGTGGCAAAGGAACAGAAGTGACGAAAAGGACTCACGGTTCGTTGAAGAAACGTCGGTCGCGCGTTGGTCTTGGAGACGACAGATATGCTAGCTCTGCGACGGCTGAGCTAGAAATAGCAGCAAACATTGGTATTTGTAGTAATCAACAAACCGATAAAACGTTTATGGACTTCATCGTCGAATTTCTGTGTAAGCACTTCAGAAGTTAGAGGTACGCTACTAACCGTTACTAAGTAGTAGCATATTTTACATGCTTTTATTATTAACGTTACATTCTTAATGCCAGTCCAAAACTCCAAACACCAATGCAAACAAAACAGATGCACACACAATATTTTTCACTTTATCACATTTGTATTACTTTTTAAAATTTATCTTTTAAAATTTTTATTCTATTTTCAAAGTCATTAATTTAATACGTCGAATGACATTACTAACGACATGCATTTGTTTTCAGATGCAAATAATTAAACAATTATTAAAAGTACAAAAGCAACAAAAACAACGACGACTATAACGATGTTGATAAAAACGTCAACAACAACAATAATAAAATACGAATCACTGTGTCAGGAAAATGATAAAAAAACAGATTGTTTAAAAGTAAAAACACTTCAGTATATTACTTAAGTTCAAATAAAGCGAGTAGCCAGCTAAGTTTATTATCTACCCATAAACCCAGCCAGATCAACTAACAAACAAGTCACACGACTAGTTAGCAATAAATGCAGCCCACTGCGTATTATTGTGTACAGTGTAATTCCCTATTTCCAACCACATATGCGAAATCTAAGTGCTAGGTGTAAGATTTAATGATCGGCGCCCAACAAGCGAGTTTCCTCGAGCAAAAATTGAAAGAAAATGATATTAAGAGATAAAAACGACAAAAAATAATAAAGTAATATGTACAAAATGTGCTAAAAATTAAAACAAAATACAACATAAAATAACATAAAACGTGATCGTGCAAGGTCAAACTGTAATTAAAAATCGAAAACGACCGATTATTTCAAACAATATTTATTGTTTACTAATCTGATAAATATAAAACAAAAATTAGACATTAGACTGCTAACGTTGCATGCAACACAAACGTGCTAAAATAAAAAATACAATAGGCCTGCAACACGACACCATTTTACTGAAATGTCATACTTTGGAGTCGACGAACAGTTCTGGTCGCTTTTTGCCCGATTACAGGCAGATTGCTTTCATCCTTGTGTGAGACGGCAGTTGAACATTGTACACAATAATGCGATTCAACGACAAAATAACTAACAACAAACTGTAGCAAAAACATGCTTAGATGTATCTCAAAACATTGCCAAATTGAGCGACGTGAATGACAAGTAATGTTAATCAATACTGTTCAACTGTAGATTTTTCTTAGGATGACACGTTGCAGAGCGAATATGCATCGTAGCAACTAGAAAGTAACGCACATTTACCGCGGCATTAGATCCGGGTCCTTGCACTTCCTCATCATCTGTAAAAAGAAACCAGCACAATTTATTACAATATTGTAACTAAAGTTAGGTGAACGCTGGTTGGCGGCTGGATCCCGTGTTAACATCGTTGGTCGCGTAAACGAAGTTACTCTATGCTGCGCCAGGTTAATACAGAGACGGGTAAAAAGAGCGATGCTTACGCTTCAGATTTCGCTGGTACTTACTGCGCGCCTCCTCACGGAAAGATGTCCTGCAGGCTAAGTTGACCCGTGTTGTTTGGTTACCTACTACTCACGGTTACACCATCATGGCAGATAACATAGACCGTTTAAAATATTTTAAGAGGTAATGTTATGGTAGGTAACCAAACCACACAGATCCACATAGCCTGGACATCCCTACGTGAAGAGGGCAGTAAGTCCAAGCGAAAGCTGAAGCATAAACAAGCACGCGGCCCACGCCGCCCGATGCCCCAGCCCGTATTCGTAGTCTGGCAGTGTAAACTGGTGTCTGGCTGAGGGCTGAAAAAGCAAAAATCACCGCCAATCTACGGGCACTATGGCTCGTAAAAGACTTTATGACTTGACAAACACGTGTAAACATTTCACCTACTGCAATAAACTCACAAACAATCTTATAACATCAGTAATATCGGGCGCACCTGCATCGGCTTTTGAAACAAGCTTGCTGTGAAGCATTATCCTTCTGCAACGTTCAAAATACACATTTTATATATACGTAGGTCAACAAATATCAAGGTACATCATACACAATACTTATAACAATCATCAGAGTGCAATGTGCAAACGAATAACTCGCAGGGCCAATTAATGTCAAATATACTACGTATCACGCTGTATTCATAGGCTAACGTTGCACATGTTGATAATGTATCAAATGTAGGCCCCTAATCAATTTCAAGTGACGAGGCTCAACCTGGCGTCTTCTAGTTCGGCGCGGTCCTTCTGGTGGCTTCGCTTCAAGTTCTCAACATGTTGCACCATAACTTCCACCGCTTGGCTGATACGCAGCTCCTACACACAAAGAACACGCGTTGGTGCTGTGGCGTAGCGGTAACGCGTTTCATCCGATCAACGAAGTTACTGGCGTACGCCGGGCCGGGTTGGTACTTCGATGGTTAACTGCCTGCGAACATGTAAATCATTTCCGTATGTAACCAGCCGCCTAGGTTAACTCAGCCTTCCATCCCTCCGGGGTAAGTAAATCGAGTACCAGCCAGGGATGTTAACGAGACCAAAATATGGCGAGAACGAGAACGAGAACCGTAAAAAAATAAAATTTAACATATAATATTTGACATAACCGTCGACATAAAGTGATTTTATAAACCAACGTGATTATCAACTGATGTGGCATGAATCAAATGCACAGAGACCACAATAATATGTAGCAGGTCTCTCTCATGTGCAGCACCGAGATTAGGCCTACCAGAACCAATCTGTGAGTGAGTCTAACAGTGTCTTGCCGGTATAGTCTGTTCACTGCAGATTTGCATTTTATGCACAATCACCATGAGTTGGATTAATCATTAGTTTGGTTGGATTGGGTTAAACGTGACCGCAGCGAAAACACGCGCTGTCATAAAACAGCATGCGGTCTCTGCAACAACCTACTCTATTGCACAGTCTTTGATCTGTATACGCAGCAGATCCAGATGATAGACCTCTGACACAGCCGGTAGTCTGCATTTGTGACCCCACCTGTATGAGCGGCTTCTGTAATTACGATTCAGTGGGTTTTATTGTAGGTCTAACAGCCACTATTCGGTTTACGATTAGTGCTGTCACTTTGACACTTGAGTTTAGAGTTATAAGTCATCATTGCGAGCAATAATAAATATTTTGCATAGTCGAATTTCGAGACCACGAGACCAAGATGCACGAGAACGAGAACAACAACAACGAGACCAAGAACGAGAACGAAACCATTAAATTTGGTTTCGAGACCACGTTGGTCTCGAAAACTTAACATCCCTAGCAGGTCTACCAGCCTATCTGGCTGGGGTTAAGGCGGGGCGCGTTCACCTGTCGGGTGGCAGGTAACACTGTATGATCCATACGGCAGGTAACGCCTAATAGCTTCCCATAGATAGCTATGTTACCATCTTTTTTAACTTATTATGCGGCCGTCATATTAATTCATTAGGTAATAGGCTGCATTATGTGTGTTGTCCGTCCGTCTGTCTATCACTCTGTCCATTTGGCCGCTCGTCCGTCCCGTGCTCCTAACTCGAAAAAACAAAGGGCTTACAAAAACCGAAAGTGGCATGAACGTCAAACAGTGTGTTAATTTTAAGTTAGTAAGTCAACGGTTAACTGGACGGCCGCATGTCGACTCAACTCAAGGCGAAAGATATTTCTAGTTTCGCAAACTGCTCGACGCTGTTAAAGAGAAGAGTCGATTGACAAGCGTTATACTTAAATGAAGAACTGCGGCATTCAATATTTTTTACGCGCGAAAGCAGCTACTGCTTTCCGCGCGTCTTAGCCATCGCAATTCTGTCTGTCACACGGGTGGATCAGTTAAAAACGGTGCAAGATAAGATCACCAAATCTTCACTTTCGGCTGCCTGGAAGACTCTAGTTTCAGGAACCGTAAAGCTTTTCCATAAATTCAAAGGTAGTCATCCCGAACGAAAGCGCTAAATGAGGGGTGGGCAAAATTTGCGATTTTTGGCCATTAAGTCGCTGTATCTCAGTAACGGTGCGAGATAAGGCCTAGGTTACTATTAATCACTAATAGAAAATCGTACACTGGCTCTCGATTGGCACCGAATTCAATGACCTTGGATGACCTTGAACGCCAAAATAGGGAGTTTCATCGATTTTTTGGCGATTTTGGGCTGCGACACAAGTCTATATCATTCACAAGGTGGAGCCACGGAACTATCATTATGTGCACTTCGGCAAGACTGTAATAAAAATGTTGTATTTTATCCCAAATTCCCGCAAATCTAACTCAAACAGCGACAGAAATTTTCGTTGTACAATTTCGTTGTATTGTGAGCGCAATAATTTATTATTTAGTACATTTCTGATGCACAGTATTTAGTGAAACGGCTTGCATACCTTACAGCGTAATTTGTGATATTTTGTTCGATGGTGCTGCCACCGCAGGAATCGCTTTATAACGCGCAGCACTAACCAAAGCTGATGGATTGCATTGATTGACTTGTTATATTTTTACGCGCGAAAGCAGCTACTGCTTTCATCGCGTCTTAGCAATTTTGTCCGTCTGTCTGTCTGTCTGTCCTCCCGTCCGTCACACGGGTGGATCAGTCAAAAGTGGTGCAAGCTAGGATTACCAAATTTTCACCGTCAGCTGCACGGAACTGTCGTTATGCGATTCAGATAGAGAATTTGGTATTTTGTATATTAACTTAGCGTGAACACCCCGATTTTCAGCTAATATACTGAACTGGAACTACTATAGGCTTTCGCGCGTCTCGTGAGCATTAGCTCAAATTTCTTGTTTCCAAACTGGCACCAAATTATCACATTGTGCGGCCATACGTTTAGCCCCACGGATGTGTAACACTAACTCTACTGTTCTAATGGTGACCTCTGAACTTCTGAACTGGCACACCGGAAAACGTTCGCGCCAATTATTGTTTTCGTACACTTTTTGTTTTCGAGTTAGGAGCCGGTGCGAAACGAACAGACGGACGAACGGACGGACGGGCAAGGCGCGCAGTGCGGCCTGTTAGAACGGCCGAAAAAGAACTAAGAACACTAGAAGAGAACCGTGAACGCAACCGCAAGGCGTTACCCGACGCGTACGCTCATTATATATCGCGACAAAAAACCGTCGCTGCTTGCAGCGAGGCATGTGATGACAGACAGCGTTAGTGCGACAGACGTAAGGCACCACACGAGCACTCCTAGCATCCAGTACGATCCGAAAAGACCCCAAACTCCACTAATTTGATTTCTTGTGCATTTGTTGTACAACTCGTTGTACAGCATTGTGTATGACGAATCCACAGCAGATCAAAGCAGACGGAGTTTGGGGCAGTTGCGTCATTTCAGTGAATCATTGGGGGTCTCAGTAATCACTAGGGCCCAGTTTTCCGCGGAAAATTTTGCCAAATTCCGCGGGCCAGTTTGCAAAATTCCGCGGCTTGCCGCGGCAAAATTGTCCAAATTCCGCGGCTCACCGCGGCCTTCCGTTTGTGAGTAATATGAGCTCTGTTCCGTTCAGAAATTTTAATTATTGGAAGGCTGACATTGTGCTCAGTTATTCCAGCAACATACAAAGATAATTATCAATTTTTTAAAAATGCAATCTGTCAGGCTGCGTTGTGTTTGCTTTATACGATTTTGCCGTGTTGCGATCATAGACATTCATGATGTCTGTGGTTGCGATAATCACTGGGGGCCCTTGGGGGTTTCAGTGTGCGTAATGTAATGTTCTTGCAGCATTAACACTGTTTCAAAGGCACGATTTGCATGAAAAAAATTAAAATCATAAATCCCTGAGGGGTCCGTACTCCGTAGATTCTTCCAGCCCCCCTAAATGATGGTTTGGGGCGAATATAGTCGATATGTAGGCACCTGCTGCACGGCGCCATGCTGCTCGGCCTGGCTTGACATGCGTCCAATCGACTGTTGGAGCACGTCCAGTCTTTGCTGAGTGCTTTCTAGCAGTTCCATGTCAGACGGACTGCTGCACAGTCTGCTCAGTGCCTATGTACATACACATGCCGCAGAGTTGTCAGACTGGAAAAAAACAATAATAAAAGACAGCACAAAGTAGCCACAAAAACTAATAACACACGTTTGAGATCAACTAAACCGAAAAATTTGTCTACTTCAATTTCTGTCTGCACCTCTCTATAGAGATTGCTAATAACGGAAACGGTATATTCACTAGTGACTGGACCATTTCAACAATGTTCTTAGCTATGCACAAAAGTTTGCAAAAATTTGCAAAAGTTTAAGTTTTATAGTCATTTTGCAGCTGTTTTGTTTTTTTTCTCATTTTTTTGGTTTTTATTGCATACGCAAGAGCACCAGATTTAGTTGAGTTATTATAACGTATAGTTGCGATTTGCCAAAACACCGCAGGTCAACAGTTGCTCCTAAAAGTTGCTTATGTTAGCAACTTAGCGAGCGCACATCAGTCATAGTCTTTGGCATTGCAGATCGGCTCAGGTCACAGAAATGTTTTTGAGATCTGGTCTGATCCGAGGTTGAGTTGCGGTGTTGATTTGCGAGGCAAACCACGTGGCTGTGCTATATACCAGGAGTCCGTTGCGGACGGCGCAGAGCTCCTTGCGAATGTTTTCCTCAGCGAGGTCACGCGCTCGTAGATGGACGTCGAGTCGTTGGTCCAGTGTCTGTCTGTCGGTCTTGAACGCCAGCGACAACGTCGAGAACTTCTCCTACGTTTAACATCACAGTCCGCTCAGATCAATCTCAAAAGGTAACTAGTCTAAATACCGTACTGTTACTGGTGCCGTAAAACTCGTTAATTCCATGGAATTGTTGATTGTTTACAGTGCCGGATTAAGGGGGGGGAGTGCTGAGGATGCTGCAGCATACGGCCCATTTTGTATTTTTAAAATTATACATAACAGTGTTATTTTTTACAAACCACTAATGTTTGTTTTGTGAAATAATGAACGCAGTTTTAAATAAGATAGTAAACTATTACTACGGGTTGGGCCAGAAAAAAACATGCCACTTTACTTTTGTCCATATCTGTGCCAATTATTGGCGGATTGTCAAAATTCTTTCACTGGCACACTCTGCAGACAATTTGCAATAATGTGATTATTAGGGTTCGAACGATACTGGTATTTGGGTACCGGGTATTGGCCAATACTGTCCGGTATTGGGGTGGATCGGGTATTGGGCGATATTTTTTACTGTGAAATCCAATACCGATATCCACTGACTAAGTATAAGTGGTCGCCGCTGTCCCGCAATCAAACATGTGGCTCAATGAACATTCATAATGTTAAATAAATTTCTTCTGTGAGACGTGACAAGACGCTTGAATATACGATGTCCAGCAGTGCATTTGCAACGAGTATGACTGCCGGTGTCTGCTACACCGGTTCTCATTGCCACTTACGACCGAGCGTGTGTAGCAAAATAAACAACACTTTATTAATTTTCGGGACACCGCACTATACTCGCGCCATTTTTGCTTGTTTTGTTTCTGTGACCTGCGATTAGCTTCATATATCGTAAGTCTCATATAGCGCAGTCAACGTCTGCAATGCAGATGTCTGTACCGGGTTATAATGGCCTTGTTCTGAATCGCTGGACGCAGATAAAGTTAACGTGAGTGCGTAATAACTGGCTTCCTTTCTAGTTAGCAGTGACCGAGTAGAAACTAAAAGAAAACCTAACTAAAATGTGGACTAAAATACACTTTGTATTTTTAAAATTATACATAACAGTGTTATTTTTACAAACCCCTGTTTTTTGTTTTGTGAAATAATGAACGCAGTTTTAAATAAGATAGTAAACTATTACTACAGGATGGGCCAGAAAAAACGTGCCACTTTACTTTTGTCCATATCTTGGCCAATTATTGACCGATTGTCAAAATTCTTTTACTGGCACACTCTGCAGACAATTTGCAATAATGTGATTATTATACATTCCACCACACGGTAAATGCGTTTCTACACTACTTTGTGAAATATAAATGTAAGCAAAAACTAATGATAATAACAAAAATTTTGGTAAATAAAAAACGCTTCAGACCAACATTGTGATGAATGATTCGTATGACACTAGACTGTGTTATACCCACACAGTTTAGTGTTATACAGACCATTCACTGCAATGTTTGTCTAAAGTGTTTTTATCAATTTTACCAAAATGTTTGTTTGTTATTATCGTTATGTATGCATATTTTATTGATATTTCACAAGGTAGTGTAGAGACGCATTTACGGTGTGGTGGGATATATAATAATCACATTATTGCAAATTGTCTGCAGAGTGTGCCAGTGAAAGAATTTTGAAAATCGGTCAATAATTGGCGAAGATATGAACAAAAGTAAAGTGGCACGTTTTTTCTGGCCAACTGTGTATTTTCAATGAAGATTTAACGACGGGTCTTATACTTAATGCGGTGCCAAGGCAACCATACGTTTCAGACAGCCCCACCACCCCAACTCCAAGAAACGGCTCCGTGGTTTGCAGGACTGTGCTGTGAAGCCTGGACTGAGCAATAACTGCGAACGCGATCTGTAACTCGCTCGCTGTGTATACACTGTACGCTGTAGGTCATGACATGGTGTCATTTTGCTGATAAAAAGCGAAACGTACGCAAGCAGAACGGTTTAGCTCAAGTTGCTTAACTGTTCACAGCGTTTAGTTTGAAATCAAACCCTTACCAATCTAGATTGTTCGTATAGGTTATCCAGCAGGCTGCTTTCGTAGACAATGATTGGGACCCCTTGGGGATTTCTTGTGCAAATCGATTTTTGATATTTTTGTCAATTATATAAACAGGATAAGTCAGAAAATTTTACACTCCTAAAGTTTTTAAAACATTTTTTGTCAAAGACTAAAAATTTTTACAGCCATATTTCACACGCATAAATCTACGCCCCACTACAAAGTTTCAGTCAATTATTCTTAAATTTGATAAAGTTGTACCATATCATGCGCACTCACTCCGAGAATTTTCCATTTGCACTTTAAAGCCAACTATACGGACCTCATTGTAAAGTACGAATGGCCGCCAAATTCACCAGATTTTAACCACTTGCGGGGTGCAATGCTGCAGACATTTTACAAACTTTTTAACTTAAAGCCAAAGACCATTCTGTTGCTAAAAGGTGTGCTGCAACAGATACAGGACGACATGCCACAGACTTGTGCAAGAAATTATCATCTGAATGCATGTGCTTTGGCCGGTGATAAACATTTTCAAAATGAGATATAAAATTTTTCAAAAAACATTTTATTAAATACTTTTAGCTGTTTTTTGTAGCTGAATATCTCAGCAATTTGTGTATTATAACCATTTTTGTTTGTGGTCAGATATCAAAAGTTTGTGTTTTGTGGTAAATGTGTTGTGAAAATGAACACTTTTCTGGGTGAGCGCGCATAACATGGCATAACTTCATCAAGTTTAAAAATAATGGAATAAAACTCTGCATCTTGGTGTAAACTTGAACAGTATGGATGTGTGTAAAATATGATTTAAAAATCGTTAGCTATTGAAAAATAAAGTTAACAAACTTTAGGGGTGTAAAATTTTTGGACTCACGCTGTACATTATGTGACAGTCGAGTAGCCATGATTGCATGATTCGACCATAGTTGAAAGCAAAATAAAACTTTTTTTCAACGTTTTTTTAATCTTATATGTAACCTGAAAGTCGACCGCCAGCAAAGTTAACGAAGGATTGTTAGGCTCGCCGGTATAGTGGGCTATAAAATGTCATTACCACCCGCCTAGTCAAACCTACAGCATGCTCTAAGTTACGTAAGATTGCACACGCGATTGCCTTTGAATCGCTCGACCGATCTATATGCATACACCGCCAATAAAAAACGTGGTACTAGAGTCGATATTTTTTACCGAAAATTGACTGATATTAATCAGTTTTTTCACTGACAAATTTCACGGAAGATATGCATTAAATTAATCGCTAACCGGTTTACAGCTCAAGTGTTTCGTTGCACTGCATGCCTCGAGGAATATTCAAAATTTGCATCGACTGCAGTGCAGTCACGTGAATGGTTAATTATGAAGCAAATGCGAAGAAAATGCGGCTGTAATTACTAGATACCGCACAGCTGGAGTGGATGAGCGAAAACGCAGTCCGAGCTTATACCACTCCAGACAGTGCGGTATCGTAGTTAAACCACACTTAGATTGCCCAGGCTACACCGTCGTTTGCTTTATGATGCACAACCGCAGCCGAAAACTGCGAAAACGGTAGCAGTGCAAGCTAACTGTAGTTTAATAGACGAGCCAGCATTAAGTTAAAAAAAGTCCTGCTATAGTTATCGTTTAACACACATAACAGCACTGAATGACGTTGTCTTTCTTTGCTTACTAAATATCGGACTGAAGTGATCTAATTAATGTTCAGCACAGTCGCTGAATGCTTTATTTGGTTCACTAATCTTACAACTGCAGCGACGCTGAAAATGTACATAGGCCTAATAAATAACTAACAGAATGCACCCGTGTCAACAAAGAAAAAAACTTCGCAGCAAACGTGAAATCATTAATGATAAAATTATTGCAAATTTCCTATGGAGAATGTGCCAGTAATATTCGGTGAAATATCTAGGACCCCGTCGCAGTGTAGATTTCTGCAAGCGGGTGCAAAGAGTGCACGTCTTATGTTCGTTCAGTCGATAAATCAAGTCAGTATAGTGCACATGTGCGGGGCATAAAAACTCGCCATGAATTGTAATGATGTCCTGTTAGACCACCGCAGGAAAGCGCGAGCCGAGCTAAGCGAGGTCCGAGGCGGGCAATTATAAGCGGCAAGATGCATAACAAACGGCTGGTGGTCAAATTGCAAACACTGTACATAAAACTACTAGATTATATACCCTAGTTATTGTTACTTGCCTCGGTCTCTTCGACATTTGGACCATCAGAGCTACAACAAAGACAATACACAAGTTATTCTTGTTTATGTTATTTGACTGGCTTCTTAGTCTATAAGAAAAACGCAACACAGACCCCGTAACTAAAAGTACCAATACCGTAACTTCTGTCACAAATCTCACTCATATAATCCGCGCTGTGTCAAGTACCGGATTTTACCTTTACGTTTTAAGAAATATATTTTATATTGCAGTAAAACAGTACAGTTCGATGGCTTGGTTTTTGACTCAGGCGACAAAGAAGGCACTGGCAAAGAGCGAAAAATTGGAATTTGCATATAACGTTATGCATAACTAGAGAAAAATGCAATTGTTAATTTGAAACTGGTTAGCAGTTGGGACAAGATAACAACAGATGAACAGCAAATACTAAAAAAAATTAGACAGTACAAATATGTAGGCTGAGCGACTAAGAAAACTTAGCGTGCAATAAAGAAAAATTTGTGTTCAATGCGTTCATTTGTTTTTAAAATTTGCGAACAAAACATTATGTCTCTAGAAAAATTTTGGGTATTTACTATTCCACTAGGCCTACAGTAGCTCAAACGAAAGAATTTTGAATCAGCTGAAAACAATCAGCATCTCGGGGAAAGGGCAACTTAAGAACAGAACTTACGACTTGTTGACTTCCATCGCTTTCGTAACGACTTTATGAAACGCATTCATGTCGGAAGAATACGCGTACAAATCGCGACGAGCGGTCGCTGCTATTCACTGCAATGCCGAGATCAGTAGTGCACAATTTCGCGGCTGGTACGATTGTTGACAGTCGCAACAAATCTAGATGTCGTTTCTTCGCACGCAAATCGGCGTGATTGCCGATCGATCTAGAGCAACTGACAACCGGTCACTGCGTTGCTGCTGCTCGAGACATTCTCGGCACGTCTGAACGGGCTGCGATAGCGACGGCGACTGGCTACAAGACACGCGAAGGGAGCTCGGGCCGCCTTGAAGCTTGGGTCCGACAAGAAGCTAAGCTATAGTAAAGCTATAATCGATCGCCGGAAAGCCGAACGTCCCGCCCCTCTCCTTGCGAGCGTCTGGCGACGGTCATTAACCAAAGCCGAATCGCATCAGCAATCAGACTGAAACCAAATGCACCTGCTGACTGAATGGCGACACACCGTGTTCACAGTGAGCGCCGTCTTCGTAAATATATGTACTGCATGCCAAGCAACACTTGCCGCTAACGATCTTGCGTGCGTCGCTTGCAGCAAGTAATTGTATTTACATAATGCTTACTTAAACTGGCTTAGGGCTTAGGTTTGAACTACCGTCGTGATATAATCGCACACAAGTGACACAACACGTCCAGAAAGGTTGAAGTTAAACATTCGTTACTTGTTACCACCTGCATTGGTCTTTGCTTAATCTGCCTAGATAAGCAGAAGAACCATATTAGCAACGACAACGGCTTGACCAACGACGACCATATAAACCAAACCTACTAAAACACAACGAGCAGATTATCGACAAGCAAACTATAGCCTAAGTAAAGACCGTTCGCATTACGTTCGCCGGGCATCTTTACTCCATCGCATAGAGAAAAAAACTACTCTTGGTATTATATCGCATTTTGTTGTAGGCTATCCCATAATCGAACCAGCTGTAACTAAATACGACCAGTCAGGTAGGCCTACTTTGTTATCTGGGAATAATGCAACGTGCTGTGATAATCGTCTTTGTTAGTTAAACAGTTCTTATTTGATCAGCCTGAATTTTTGATTGGTGGCCCTCTTGTGCTAGTTTCTTATTGATATAATAATTTTTGTCGAAATCGGCTACGCCTGCTAGCTAACCGAGTTGTTGTTAAATGTTGTCGAACTGTCGGTCATAGCAGAAACAATAGTTTCCAGGCAGCAAAGTGGCCAAGCAAATTTAATGCGCTAGGATCGTGGAATCGATGAAATTGACCGCACGCGTAGGTTGGCCGCGCGGGATCGATTTATCAACAGGAATTACGGCCAGCAAATCGGATTCGCTGTTATGGCTCGAAGTTCGAACGCTGCAGTGCATGGTCCCCGATTACACATCATTTATGAACGAATATTCGACCGAGGACTTCTACAGCACGAGTCCATTACACGCTTCACTCATCTACACTCTCAGTGGTGTATTATCACTTTTATAATTATTCGCACTGACTGTACTTCTGGCACAGCGATAAAAGCAGCGAGTTTGAACCGGCTTTATCTGCTGTCAGCATATTTAACGGGATTTATGCGCGATCTATCAAACATCGATTATAGCCTACAGTGATTAACGACAACTTCGGTTGAGATTAGCTTAAGTGAAGAACTACAGGGTGCGGTCAAAAAAGTAGTGTAAGCTGTACGATGTGAATATATAAAGAACGTGCATCAGAATCGTCGACTCAGCGTCTGCAGCTGATCTTGGAGAGGTGATTGGCAGTGCATTGACGATGTCTGATCACGCCAATGCCGTCTATCGCTCAGTTTATCGATATAAGTAAGTAAGTAAGTAAGTACGTGCATATTTAAAGTTAGCGTCTCAATACTCGTTGACTTTGTTGGTAAAAATCTACAAGCTGGCGCACAAAAAGTGGAACAATATACATACTTTACGTAAATCGAGTAACCGTACATTTTTAGAAACGATGAGCCTCAATTTTTGCAGTCAATGGTGGTCTGGTTATGTTGAACACCTGAACATAGTGCACTGAACATAGATGACTGCTGTGATCGAAGCTATAGGCTAATCGTTTCCAAAAATGTCTGTCTGTTTGATGCTCAATCGTCAAACATATACGTTCCACTTTCTATACGACACCTAGTTTTTAATTTATATTCCGATTTAATACAAACATATCAGAAATGCGCAGTTTAACCAAAATAAATCGCGCTTATGACAAAACTGTAATTTGCAATAAAAACAATCATTGCAAAAGTATGCAGAAAATAAACCGCAGCAACACACATAGGCAGTTTGCACACCTGGCGGCGCTTGACCTGGATTGTTTACTGGCGTCGCTATGGCAACCTGCATCCACGATCTTGAGCAGCATATCATCGGACAGACTGGGAAACATGATGTTCTTCAACTTGACTTTGCTGACGTCTGTGACTGCGGTTTTGATCTTTGCGTCATCATCGCGTTTTGCTGCTTGTTCGACTGCAGCAGTCGTCCCAGTCTCACGAGTCAACTCTGTCGCTGTTTGGCATTCTCTCGGCGGGGAATCATAGCTATCCTAAACATTACAGATACTCCATGATACACGCTGGCCCAGCGAAAAATATGCCCATAAGTTTGCATTATAACTGCATCAAATATTGTTCTACATTTTCAACATTTTTTCGTCGATATTACTGCGAGGTAAATTTACAATTAAATGATCGTTAAAGATCTCGACACACTGCAAGCGCGACGCTGCACTAGCTTGTGAAATGCAGTCAGCGTCAGATTAAGTGAGTTAGTAAATTTTAAAATAACTTTTTTCAGTTTTCTAAAGACTGACACTATTTCACGATGTTGTTTAAAATGCGACGGCATCTTTAATGACTGGTGTTTTTCAAGTTTACCATTTACTTTCTTGTAAAATAATTTTGAAAATTGGTTAATATTTTGATGAAGTTAAAAATGTATCAAAGTTAGGGCTCACTTTTATAGACGAATCAGTTTGTGCCAAATAAATGTACTCAATACCATAAAATCTTACATTTTTTTAACTTTGACACTTCACATCAACAGCAAGTGTAACGCTGATTTTGGTCAAATGTAAAAATGCTAAATGCTAAACGTTTTTGCACTTCACAAATTGTGAAATTGTGTCAAATTTTGACAGTTTTTACTGTATCCGTGCAGTATTTTTTGACCACGTTGCAAACCGTGATAAAAAGTCGTCCAGCGTATTTCTCTATAACTTTACAATATAAATCTTTACTAAGCCCAAATGATTTTATAGCAATATCGGAAAACTGCACGAAACAAACTCAGTTCACTTTCAAGACTCCGACCAAGACGGCAAACGTCGACATCAAAATTCGCACCGAATCCATCCGTTCACTTATGCTAATCACGAATCATAAATGCTTTTTATCACAACCTATTGTTTACAGGTTAAATTTGAAAAATAGCAGAAACTGATGCGAGTATCTGAGGCTACATACCGTTATAGTAGCAGTATTCAGCAGATGCCTCATCTCCTGCAGCGACTTTCGTTTTAGTCCGATCTGTTTGCGTTTCACGGCGACGTCAAAGTGCGGAGAAGCAGTCTGCCGCACGGCAGAGTCAGAGTAGCGAGAGACGGTCGTCAGTGGAGACTCGAGACTCACGTCCTTGTCTGTAGACATCACCGCCATGTTGTCAGCCGACACCGCTCGCTGCTGCGTTTTACTGTATACATCGACACGTCAGTAAAACTACTACAAATAAAAATATATGTCGGCCCAGTGGCGACATGTGCGGCCGTTCGACCGATCTTGAACTTGCTGAGCTGAAAATTGGCAAACCGGTTACTCGTGTCATGGAGAACATTCGCACCAATTTTTTTATGCAACTTTTGGTTTTCCAGTTTCAAGACGGTGCTAGATGGATGGACAGACAAACAAACAAGACGCGTAGTAAAGCCTATTAAAACGGTTAGCAATTGTCACTACTCCGACGGCAACTCGATGCTCAGGTTAATGGCGCCTTTACTCGTGACGTTTATGCTTGGCACATTATGACTAATTGTCAATTTGACGCCTGTTACGTTTTCTTACTTGCTTACTTACTGACTAAAAGCGTGCGTGTATTTTTTGTGAGAACTTAACAGTTGTTATGCAGCTATCTTGGCAAAAACGGTTAAGGCAATTACGAATTGTCAATCATCGAATGAGAAAAAAATAATAAAACGGAAACGAAACTATAAACAATGTTTTATTTCTGTTTCGCATGTGCGGACAAAATCAGTCGCAGTTTTTATCTGACCTGGTGGGCGAAGTGGCGGACGGAGGCGTTTGATGAAAGCCGTGAGCCGCTTCTGTGAGTTCTTCCTCAGTCAACGTCGACAGACATCGACGTCGAGTTGGAGACGACCTGCCAGCCAAATACACCAATTAACATTATATGCATGTCAAACTACTCCCAGGAGTGGAAAAGTAAGTGTTAAGCGAACTTATGCACACTCCAGACAATGGTTTAACGTACTTATTTCACGGTCGCCGACGGTCGGTACTCGGCAGTGTAAGCCAGCCTATACACTGTCGCTCGTCACACTATCAACTAATTATAGCACTGCAGAGTGCAGAGACAGTGCAGAGATCAGCAGTAGGGTGCGACCGTGAAAGTAAAAGAAAAAATAATCTACGAGCATAAAGTTTCATAATAGTAGTGTGTGATCAACTGGGTCCTGCTAATAAGTCGGAGCGCACAGCTCAGTTGCTATTCGGTTTCGCTTAATGTCTACTCAGTATACCTTCACTATTTAGGACCCGCCTTCATGCGTCGGCGTGCTCAAGTGTTTAAGCCAATAGCTAGCGTCGCCGCCGTCACGGTCAGCGGCGCCACTTCAAAGGAACCACCCAAGGTGTCCGTCCACAGGGTGACGTAATACCACCCAAGCTGTCATACAATCAGCCAGCGGCATTTCGATATTGTTCCGACACTGCTTCAAAACGCCAATTAGAACGACACTGTAAACAACAGAGAACAGAGTACGGTGTCTGAGAACGTACCCGAGTTCGGGAGGGGACAGGCAGTAGCAGTGAAAGGGGTCGACGTCGTCGACGTGTTGACTCTTGGCTTCCTGCATGCTAACGTCCCAGACAGCGCGAGACACGGACGTGTCGTCAGGACTGACACACGGGTTCACCATCTCAACGCCGCGGCTACACTCTGTGCCGGTCAGCCGATAGCCAAGGTTCACCGCGTCGGGAGTCGGCTGGCGGTAGAACGCCGCGGCGGCAGTGGAAAACTGATTCAGACGAGGAGCAGCGAAGTGATGGTCGCCGGGCAGTGGTTTGTCGGCGGTGGGGTCCTCGACCCCAAGGGGCAATGTCGGTGGAGTGGTGTTGCCGCCGCCACGTTCAATCGCTCGACGGAAGCTTGACGACCGGTACAGAGACAGCGAGTCGTCGACCACGTCATCGCAGTTGTCCTCGCAGTCGGCGTCCAGGGAACTGACGACCGTGACGCCGACACAGCCGGCAGCCAGCGCCGCCATCGTGGACCGTTTGCCGCCGCCCCAGACCAGCTCAGAGCGAGAACTGGACATGCTGACGTCCACGCCGCTCGTGCTGGACCCGGTCGATGTGTTCTGCGGCGCGTAGCGATGTACGGCAAGATAGCGACCGCGTCGAGTCACCACGGACGGCGGACCACATCTCGGCGGGCGTGGTTCAGTGACAGTGGCGCCACCGTTTGACGACTCACACGACGACCAGCGCACTCCACCAGACAGGTGCGAGCTTGACATCAACTTGGCGCGCTCTGCCGCCGTGGAGCTGACGTCGTGGGTGGTGCACGTCGAGTCGCGGTGAGTCGTGGCGACCGTCGAACATTCGGTCATGTCAGTGTCGAGCAGACCGACTGCATCAGCTGACGGCGCGTCACGACTGACCACGGCGAACCGTGCTCTACGATCAGCCGCGTCACTCCCGCCAGCTAGCAACAACGCGCCTACATCGACAAAAACATTGTCACAACTGTCTAACATCGTATCGTATCGTAAGACTTGGTAAGGCGCCCCTCATCCGTAGCACATTGGCACCATAATATGCAGCCATAAAATTATAATACAATCACAAACAATGAAATTCGTTATCAAGTCTTACACCGCACTTAGATTGGTTATGGGCTGGATGTTACCCCTTAGGTATGCATGCACATTTAGCAATTGCAAATATCCATAAACAGTACAGCTGATCTATACGGTAGTCCTAATGTCCTTCGATCAAATGCGCTGAATTAAATCAATAAAACGTATATCTCATAAAAACCCAAATAGTAAACCTTAACGTCAATTGTTCTTCAGTCAGTCGAAGACAGTTATTCATGTTTACACACAACAGTACATAATATTTGGAAACACTACAGTCATCCAACAAGTTAATCGTGTTATTGTCTCTATCTGACATGCGCAATCAAACTACGTCAACTAATGATACATTCAACTCACAGTGGTATACGCATCTACGT
>Ga0209367_1000254_pt1 | contig 46356 bp, 38 predicted proteins | sample WorMetLIZISLAND2_FD_187412 | JGI IMG/M metagenome (GOLD analysis project Ga0209367, IMG submission 187412) | Marine gutless worms symbiont microbial communities from Max Planck institute for Marine Microbiology, Germany - Olavius geniculatus... ... | reverse complement strand
GTATTGGCCCTTGGGGGAGGGGGTGGGGGCTATTTGATACGCCGCAGGCGACGAGTGAGTGGGGGATATAAAGGGAGTATTTCCTTCCCAAGTTCCCATCTCACTAGGGTGTCTGTGGGAGCGTCATTATGTCCAAATCATAGGTGTAAAAAACGTTTTTTTACGTTTTTTAACGTTTATTTATTTTGTCAACGTTTAAAAAAATTTTTTTAAAGAAACGTTCATCAAAATTTGAAAATTCTACCGAGAACGTCGAGAAGGGCTTTTAAAGCCACACAAACGAATTAATAAGCTATTGTGGTAGTTTACTTACTTAGTCTAGTGATACGTGTTCTTATGACTACACGGTTGAATTGAAATTGAATAAAATTTTATCTCTTCCTTTAGTTCTAGCTGTACTGCAATTACAGCATTAGCTTTTAGGCAAGAAGTAGAACAAATTAAGGCTAACGTTTTTTATCAACGCTTTTAAACGTTTTTTTTATTTTTGCCGCATTTTTTACGTTTTTTATTTTTTCTGGAACGTTTTTTACATCTATGGTCCAAATATAAGTTCTGCCCCAAGAATTGATTTTTTTCGATTAGGTCATCTTTATGCTGCTGCATCTGCTGAGAAAAGTTATACAATTTACGTGCCTCTGCCGTCGCCATTGTGTACTACTATCATTACACTAATTTCCGCAAGAATCATACATAAAGTGAACGTCGAAAAATTGAACAAGGAAAAGTCTTTTTTCGGATACCGGTGCACTCTCTATTTTTACAGTATTCGAGACTTAATTGTGAGCTGAAGCTCAAAACTGTGGAACAGTCTTTTCTATGCTTTCCCGTCACCCCGTGCAGGGTATCAGATCATATTTGCTTCATGTAAGCACGCTCAAGAAGCTCCCTTTAAGATTTGATTTCAGCTGCAGTCTACAATGTTGCTGTTCAAGTCTTTTCGCCGCCAAGATATTCCTTGTTGCTGTAGCAGCATGCAGTGTATAGAGATGGCGTGTGAACGTAAACAGTCGTGTAACAGTTCATTTGTATGCTGTTTGTATATACACTGTAGATATTAAGTTTATTAATATCATCTCTTATTATCACGTGGTATATTGGTATACATCTCCATATGTGTGAAATATGGCATGACCGTAACTTCAGAGCTTGTCGGTATACGACTAATTTGTGCACTGTTTTAACCATGCAGGGAAGAAGCCGTTCAGATCTTAGAGCGATTTTGCAAAGTCAGGAGTTTCCTCCTGAGTAATAATTACAGTAATTATCCAGATCAGTTTAAGACATGACAGTTGTCATCGTGTAACTATAATTTCTTGAGCACGTGCACGAAGCATGGTTGTTGTATCAGTATTGTGACTTGTGTTATGTGCTTCGTTGCGCAGTTGATGTTACTGTATATTGATTGTACAATGCATGCACTAGTCATCGTATTTAGTCCGTATGCTTTGTTTCTGTTTGCTAAAAGTCACAAGAAGTCGTATACTCGTCTGCACCGAACGTCGGTCTGATCGTTTTCAGTCTCTACGCTAAAACTGCTTCAATTAAAATACATACACACAACAACAATTTGTTGAACATTCCGGGACCACTTCTGACTGCCAGGAGTAGCAGAATTTGCCAGAATCATGTATTATGGCAGTGCTTGGGCAACATAATAGTTTCTCATCTCGTATAATGAAGGTGTAAAGTTTTCTTGAATGACTGCTCGCATGACTGGAATTTGGGCATCGTTGCCTATGCTATGAAACTGCGGCGTCGTAGGCCTGTGTGTGTAGGACCTAATTTGCACAGCTATTGTAAAGCACAACACAAGTCTGATGAATGAGTGGTTAATAAAAACTGTAGAAGGCTTTATTAAATCACTGATGACTGATGAAAGGACACGCACACATGCAATTTAATACATATATTTGAGCATATTGACGCCTCGACGATACTGGGGACAGCGCCAGCATATAACATGTGTAGGGACCAAAACATTTGCCAAGTGTGATCTTCCTTGTGTTGCAAACTCTGCATTGCTTGTTATATTCACATCGATATTCAATTTAGGCCTAAATTAGAGGCGAAGGCTCCCTGCCTTCATAACGTCGCCGCCACTGCTTTTTCTTAGCTGTCTTGGTGTAGGCCTAAACGTGAGGCAGTTTGAAGCCTGGTAGAAGCTAACACGATAAGGCATAGGCTACAAATAACGATGATTACAACGAAGTAATAAACTAGGCCGCCATAAACCCAGGCGGCCATACTCCCTGCTGGTAGCATCGTTGGTCGCATCGACAAAGTTACTGTACGCTGAATGAAATCAGGTTGGTACTGAGATAGGTGACAGTTCTCGAGTATACCGTCTTGGTGCGCAACAAACCACCTAGGTCAACTCGGCCTGGCCAACCCTCCTTATGTATAGGCGCAATGAGTATCAGCGAAAGATGGGTCGTAACCAGGCACACCGCGCGATGAACATAACTCCGTATCCGTGCATGTTTCTGCAGTGTCAAGTGGTGTCTGCCTGAGGTCTATAAGGAAATGGGAGATAGCGCTAAACTTACCTATAGAGAGGGAGAGAGAGAGTATTTAATTGCCAAAATCACAAATACAATGTTGTCGTACAATACTAGACAATGTAGGCGGGCTACCAAAAAAGCAATCGCTCGTCAACGCTGGCCGCCCATAGTAACTGTAAGTAATCAATGATACAATATCCACAGATAAAAAAAGAAAAGAAAAAGAAAGAAAAGAAAAAAGAAAAGTGCAATAGTCAGTTTCAAACAATATGATTACAACGAATTGCAAAAACCAGCCTGAACATAACAATGTATAACATCAACACAAAGACATACCATTGTAGAATAATTCCTATAGGACCTTGTGGCTCGGAGAGATTTCACTTTTTTACAAACCCATGGATGTACAGATAGCGTCAAAATCGTTTTAAAAAAGGCCGCAGTGGCGTCATAGCTTCAATGTGTCTAGCTACAGATGAAGTCCTGCAGGACTGTTTACGTCAGGCATAATATTAAGAAAACAACCTCGAGAAGTGCAGAAAACAAGGCCTTGCAGATTGAAAGCAGTCAATAAAGTCGTCGCGGAGAACATAAGATATGCAGCAGATATACCGGATAATTTGATACAAGATAATGCTGGCTGCAGTGTGCATACAAGCATTGATCGATGGTCGTGGCGATTCATCTGGTCAAGTGCAGCGCTGAACGATACATGGGTGGATCGCGAAGACGGACCAGTCTATAGAGAGAAGGATTTCAGTGTTGAACTGCGTCAATGTATCAAGTAGTGCTTCGCGTCTGTTTAGAAACACTTCCACTCTGCTGTGATTGGAGTCGACCGCTCACGCGACCCTGTACTGCCGGCGTACAAATCACTTACATGCTGACAGAACGGCGCCTATGCATGCGGATACTTGAACAGTGGGCCATGAGAATTATCATCACACAGAGTAGGCCCTATAAAAGCAGGAATTATCTCGCGGTGACCCGTACGGGTGTCGAAGACTACGGCGCCAGTCTGCGGTCGGTCGGCTAAAAATTAGGCGTAATGCGACGACAGCGTGACGTAGGGACGTCGTGATTGTGCTGGGCAGATGTCGCAGCGGTTCGGTTTCGCCGGTAGCGAGCAGCGAGTAGTGAGTATGTCGTTAATCGCTAGTGTCGTCGGTCGGTGGATCGTCAATCGTCGTCGGGCGAGCTGGCAGACGGGGCGCGGCAGTGGCGGTTTTAGGCCCGGGCCGGGAGGGGGCACAGGCCCCCAGTTTTGCTCCAGCCTCCCTCCTTCCCCCAGTTTTGTGGCCACCCATGACTTTTGCAAAGATAACACAAATATCTTATTTTTTGCGTTACCAAATTTTTAGAAAAGTGGGCAAATTTGCAGCTTCGTATGATAGCCCAAAAACTAAAAGTGCTTCAGCTTCAGTGGGCAAAGCCCCCTGACCCTCCACCAGGGGCTCTGCCCCTGGACCCCGCTGGGTGCTCTGCCCCAGACCTCTGTTATAGGCTCGCGCTAACGCGCTCGCCATGGGGCCGTGCCCCCAGATATTGAGGGCTAGAACCGCCACTGGGGCGCGGTCGGTCGGTCGGTCGGTCGGTCGGTCGGTCGGTCGCAAGTCGGTCGTCGCTGTCGCCGACTGTCCGTCACTCGGTCCGTCCTCGGGCCTCCGATAGTGGCGCCGACTAGGGAACACTATGTCGGCCTACCTATGAGAAAAATTACGCAAGAGTCGGCGATTGCATCCCGGCAGAAACTGATCAAACATTTCCAGTCTGTCATCCTTATCATCGTCGACATCACTGTCATCATTAGGACGTAAATATGACGTTCGTCGACAGTGGCGGCTCCCGCTTTTTGGTTGGAAAGACGAAGAAATGCGACTCAAGTGGAAGTGGATCAATTCTAAACGTGTTCAGTTTTCAAAATTTTTGATCGAAATTCGTCGGTAGTCGTCTTCAATTCTCTTCACACCGTTCCCAGCTAAAGACCGCAGCGTATCCGTTCGAATACAAGACATTACTGCTGCAGACTTTGATCTTGATCTATTTTGCTGTCTGCAGCAAGTAACTTGACGATTTCTCTGTTTCCAATCTCACCCACGCATGCACGCGCTGTTTTCGTTTGATCAGTTTTGTCCATCATCTGCACCGATTGTTTGGTTAAGCTGCGTCCTATGGACGCATCCCTACACGCAGGTGTATTCTATATAGGCCTACATCTAAACAAGCAGGTTCTGTAGTCGACATACATGCACACAACTAGATGTCGACAAATGCGTTTGTTATACGTCACGCCAGACGACAAAAGATTTGCACTTCTTTGGCTTCAAGCGTCGAGCGTGCTATAGAACCACGCAACCACTTGTCTATATTGTAACTAGGAATTATATCGCCCATGTAATTTTTGAAAAATCGTCAGAATATAAATAAGGATAATTCCGTTTGCAAACTACAGTAGGCCCATAGCTGTAAAAGTATTTGAACAGTTGATGGGATAAGCTTGATAGGATAAGCGAAAGCTTTTGTCTCGAATCGCTCCTGCCGAGATATTATCAGCGTTGAAATAACCACGTCGCTAACAGAAACAACGTAAGTCGATAATGTCGACACAAGTCAACAGAATTCTTTTTGATGCGCCTTGTTAGGCCTACCTGAGATCTGCAGCAGAAGAGCTGCTACTTCTTGTCTTCGTTATAGCGTCTTGTTGTTCCTCGTCTCAGTTCAGTCAGTTGTCTGCATCGACAGAGAGTAGATTAACCGAACTAAATTAACGCAATATATACACACAACTACTTAATCTGATGCTACCTTTAAATCTGTTGATTTTTCTGTAAACAGCTACTATATGAAAATGTTAAATATTACCAACATAGAAATCGTGCAGTATTGTCAACTCAAGAGCAGTCTGATTTCAATTTCCAAGCCAAGCGAATTTATACTTGCGAAGTAGCAATTAACGAACCGAACATAGAGCTGAGTCAATTCAAGTCACATCTTTAGTCTGCGGGTGATCAACAAGAATAACGTCAGAAACTAAGTAAGACAGTTTTCTACTGAGATGTTATCAGTTTATCAATGTTTAGCTAAGCGCTGCCGCGCAATCGCAAGTCCACAGCGAAAACCGATAATAGCTGCTATATAGCGTCTACAGGACTTCATTTGATCAGACTTCCTTCGGTCCTTGGTGAAATGTTCACATCGTGACGTAAGGCTGCGTCAACAACATCCTGGAAGAAGCAAATGGCCTGCAGAAGTCGCCTGATACCATCTCGCAGACTCACGCGAACGAAAACACGTCGCTTAGTGTAGGCCTACTTCTTACACTGTTGTCATAGAGCAAGTTTTTATTCCTGTGAGACTGCAAAAAAGGAAACTTGTTTTTGACTGACACAGTTCTGTTTGACGGAGATTATGTTCCAGGGAGGATTTGCATATAAAACCATGCGCGTTCATTGTTCAGCTTGTCCACTCTGCGTGATAGTGCCGTGCCGCTGTACTGCACTCTTATTTCACAAACGTTGCTACAACTGAAAACTTAGTTGTCGTAACTAAAAAAACTTAGTTAAAAAGTACCCCACTTAGTGCATAGTTGTGACACCTAATTTTTATAGTTGCCGGAGTTTAGTTGTCGCAACTATGTCCATGGCTACAACAACTATGTGGCGTTAATTGCCATAACTTAGTTCCTTTCTTGCCGCAAGTATGCACTTAGTAGCAGCAACTAAGTTTTCAGTTGCCACGACTATGCGGATGGCTACAACAAATACGCTGAATTAATTGTAGTAACTACGCACTTAGTAGCCACAACTAAGTTCTTAGTTGTTTAGAATAGTTGCCACAACTATGCGAATTACTGCAGCAACTATGCTGCATTAATTGCTATAAGTAACTGTATCACTTGCAATAACTATGAAAGTCATTGTTGTAGCTAACTTATTAGTTCACAGCAAATATCTACTCATTTGCCACAGGGGCAATCTTTAGTTAAAACTATTGCACTCTGGGATATCCACAGTATAGTTAAAATGCTAATTTTGTGTGGCGTACTACCAGTATTTTGACTCTGTGGGTGAGGTGAAGTTTCACTGAATTTAGTCTAAGACTAAAGTTTGGAAATTTGCAGCCGAGTACTGTAGGCCTGTCATACTGTAGTGCAAGACTTATCTTTAAAGTCAGCAAAACTTGGCTATTACGACAAGAAGAGCAGGACCATCCCATCCAATAACCATCCAGTTCATGTCTAAAAAACAAACATCTTAAAACATATTGCACACAAACATCTTTATTCGTCAACAAACTATCAGGACAACAGTCGAACGTAACCTTACACGTAAGAATATAATCAACCAACCAGTCACATTTAAGGTCAACAGTCAGCACAAACACATTAAATTACAATCAGCTTTGCAGGCCTATACAGTGTGTAACAGTATGCCTACAAAGTCACACTCTAGGAGGTGGTGTAGATGTGGAAGCACAGAGTCGATAAAGATGCAGCAGCAGACTAAGCATAGCGTCCAAGATGTCGATCTGGTCAAGCTTCCCATCTTTTTTTATCACTGCAACAACAAGAAAACAACAGTTTATAATACGTGGTTACAGTGAACATATTCAATTATACAAAGAAATGCTAGGCCTACATCTCAAAGTTGACATGACTGAAACGCACAGGCCTATAGGCTATTATCACTGTATAACTGACAACATCAGCAAGCATCTCATCTCATGTTCGTTTAGTTCTAAGCTTATCCAATACAAATGACGAATTACCGAAGAAAACAAAAATAACTGTGCGAATGTAGATGACATTAAGAGTAGGCCTATGTGAAAGCCAGCATTTTTAGCTATTGTCATAATATTAATAACCAAGTTCAATAAGTTTGTACAATTTATGTCTTTGATACAAGACAACATAATATGTACAATATCAGAATGGAGTTTTTAAGTGTCTGTTGGTTAACTTCTGATGGTGTACGGTGCAATTAATCTTAGATTATTATCAGCACTAAGGAACACAGCACTTTACAAGACTGAATTTGCTAGCACTTTTAAAGTGCTATGACCAGTGCTGCGACTACAGCACTTTAAGTGCTACGAACAGCTCTTTAAGTGTCAAACCAAGTGTAGCACTCTAAAAGTGCTATCGTTTTAGCACTTTACTTTTTCAGTGTATAGGCCTACATACTAGGCTATTTAGTGTGTCGCTGTGGCTTCTTTAACCATAAAGTTTTATAATTAATTTCGTCTGGTGAACTTAATTATAGAACTCAGTCGTGGCAAAACCAACTTGTTTGCCACAACTCTGTTCTGTTGTCGCTAGACATCATATAGTTGTGGTGCCTAAATAATACTTGACGCAACTAATTCACTTAGTTGCGTCAAGTAAGTGTGGGCAACTAAAACATACAGTGGCCGCAACTAAGTGAAACTTAGTCGCTGCAACTAAGTTACGTAGCCGCAACGAAGGACTTGGCTGCGTTAACTAAGCACATACTTTACACCACTATTTCATTTAGTTGCGTCAAAAGAGCGATGACAACTAAGTTTTACATAGTTGCCGTAAGTATCTGTGATTTAGAGTGTGCGTGCAGTTCTTTGGGCTGAGCGACAGCGAAAAGCCAGCCAGAAACTTGAAGGAAGTGTTTATTGGTTTAGATACGAGCGGCGCCATGGTTGCTATTGGACACCTTGGCAAAACAGCAGCCTCAGCAGCAGCAATGGCAGCGGCGCCGTCGAATCGCCTTCGGGAAGATTGTATCTGGCCAGTGCAGCGTTCAGTTAAAGTGTCTTTGCTTCCGCTCGCTATAGTATAGGCTTACCCGACAGAGATGAGATGGCACGTCGACTACAAATCACAGGCTGAACAGCTCTGTGTTAACGGCGACTTCTCTTTCCTATGGAAAAGCCAAAAATTTGACCCTCACAGAATGGAAACCCCTGACCTGATAGAGATAAAAACTGGCACGGTTGATTATGTCGGCGAGGGAACCTGTCGTGCAAAATCTCATGCAAATCCCCCCGAAGGGGGCTTTTCCGCGAATGCGTGAAATATACGCAAACATTTTTATTTACGGTATATACCTATTTTCAAAAATACACCTAAAGGTCAGACTCCTGGCCCAATTTTTGCGCGCGATAACTCAAACGACGCTGTCTCACGCAAGGATGTGCCTTTTGGGGATTAAAAAGTTTGAAATTAATATTAAAGGTATTTATTCAAATAATTAAAAATATTACAATGGCGCCTATGAGAAAAATTAACCAACTCTTTAAACGGTCATAACTACGGCTGTGTATAAGAGAAAGTCATAATTTTTGGTATTATGGTATGGTTTTCGGGGCCGGTCAATCTAACGGTGCCATTAAAATTTACCCCGGACACTACCTGGTTGCCATGGCAACGAAAGTTGGGACAAAATGGGCTATAGCTCGGCTTTTGTAAGAGATATCTGGGAGATTTTTGCATCTAGCTGGTAGTTTCGGAGGATGGGCCATCGATAGCTGCCAATTGAATTCTACCCCATTTGGCCAGTCGCCAACGAGTATCCACGTACAATATAAATAATTTCATACTTGAGTTGCTTCATTTGTATTACTTTTTCCATTTCTGCTGTTTCGCAGATCATGCGGTGAATAAAACGATCTATAATATGGCCAACTCTGATCAGGAAAAGACGTTGCATTGGCATCTCGTCCGCATCATCAAGCTCTGTCTTTACCGGGTAGTTTACGCCATAGTCTTTCATCCGAGGCGATAACGGGCACTTGCTGTTTATCCCAATCTGTGCGTCTCGCGTCCGCACACGCCGGATAAGATACACCTGAGGATGGTGCTATCCAAACAGCGGCGTGCTAATTAAGACGCACCCTTCATGCCGTCGCCAAGACAGTTAGCCGATGGACGGCCGCGTTTATAGCGACGTGTACCTTCTCCGAACTATGCAATCAAGTCTGCCCATAGGTTTTTGTCGCAGCTGCATTAAATATAGACTTATTTTTAAATTCAGCAAACGCGTAGCTGCGTAATCTAGAGTCAGCATTATAACAATAATTGTTAGAATGCTGACTATAAATTACACAGAATTTCGGACAGCCCTATTTTAGGTTTTATTAGGTTGCAGCTCAAGTTTTGTCTTGTGAACCAAAGTAACCACTGGCATAGTGGTTGAAAAAGCCGTTAGGCCTACGTTTCACAACCGTTTATGACGTGATGGTCAGTGTACTTCAAGTTTACGCCAGTGAAAGAATTTCGACAATCAGTTAATGTTTAATGAAGTAATGAATGCATGAAAATCATGGGCTTACGTTTCATGCACTACGGGTCCAAATAAGTGTACAGACGGTATGGAAAGAGTACTAGACGTTGAAAGTCATAACGAATAAATAACAAAATCCATACGGAAAAACTGATTGCAGTGCATTTTTGAGAGTAGGCCTAGGACTCAAATAACGACACCAAAGGAAAGATGAACAAAATGGGGTAGCACTGGCCCTCCTTCTGTGTGCGTACGTCACGAATGCTGTTATAAATCGGGTGTGTTGTTTGAACTTGTTTCGACACAGCTATCGGTTGACGCGACGAGCGATCGATGGCGAGTCGTTTGCCGTGGATGCTGCAGAGTTTGCAGTTGCAGATGATGCGATAAACAAATTGCGTCGAAAGATGCGACGCGCATTTTGCTTGTTCTGTCATTGCTATGCTTTGCACTAACAATTCTTAAGCTAAACAGTGACCCGTGTGGCACTTACTCGTTTTTTTGCGGTCGTATTGTTGCAGTATAGGCCTATCTACTGTAAACATGCAAGACGTACAAGAAATTTGAGCTATTGTTCACGAGACGCGCGAAAGCCTATAGCAGTTCCGGTTCAGTAGTTTAGCTGATAATTGGGATGTTCACGCTAAGTTAATATACAAATACCAAATTCTCTATCTGGATCGCATTACAATAGTAGCGTGACGCCACCTTGTGAATGATATAGACTTGTGTCGCAACCCGAAATCGCCAAAAAATCCACAAAACCCCCTATTTTGGCGTTCACGGTCATTCAAGGTCATTGGATTCGGCGCCAATCGAGAGCTAGTGCATGACTTCCTACTAGTGATTAATAGTAAACTAGGCCCTATCTCGTACCGTTACTGAGATACAGTGACTTATTGGCCAAAAATCGCAGTTTGCCCACCCCCTCTCATTTAGCGCTCTCGTTAGGAGTGACCCCCTTCGAATTTATGGAAAAGCTTTACGGTTCCTGAAACTAGAGTCTTCCAGGCAGCCGACGGTGAAGATTTGGTGATCCTATCTTGCACCGTTTTTGACTGATCCACCCGTGTGACGGACAGACGGACAGAATTGCGATGGCTAAGACGCGCTGAAAGCATTAGCTGCTTTCGCGCGTAAAAATGCTGGAAAAACTGAAATGAATATGATTATAGCCTAAAATAGACTATACAAGTTGCCACGCCATAGGTCTATAAGCGCCCGCGCCAAATTTTTCTTCCACTATATCGTCTAGCGAATTTGCAGGGAAAAATTGCCTATCTGTATTTTCCGGCTTTAGCCGCCAACAAAATTCACTTAGCGAAAATTCGGAAAAAATTGGCTTAGGTATATCATGAAAATTATGGCAAGTAGGTCTAAACAAACGGATTAGCGAGGGAAGCAATCCGAAGGGGTCTTCATCTGAAACATCATGCATGCACGGTAGCCGGCTAACTGACGACCTCAACCTTAGGAGCTAGGGAATCACGGGTAGCGCCAGTCGGCAAGTGCAATGCTTGCCTGCTGTACGCTCGAATTAATGACCAGTGTTATACAGCCTATAAGTTTCGGTGTCCATCTGTCGTCATATAAATCTCTGAAATATACGCTTAACCTAACCCTAAGTCTAACCCTATAATATTAGCCCAGCTAGTTTTACTGCATTGTGCATAGCGCCATTTCTACCGTGCGACGCTGGTGCTGCCGCCTGTCGAATGTAATTGAATCTATGACTCGGCAGCCTCGCGAAGCCTCGTTTTTCGTCTAACCGGATAAATAGCCTGCGGATAAATAGCCCGCAGGCTATTCATCCGGTTGCCGGATATATAGTCAGTGCCATTATGGTAACTAAAAAAGATAGCAGACGCCAGAAACTCGCGAAGACTCCGCGCTATAATAACCGAATGGTCATCTGCATTCTGCTATAATTACCAGCATCAATGAAATGAATGAGTTTATACCAGGGGCGACTACCAATCAAGTGTTTGCAACTTTGCGAGGGTAATTGTCCTCGAGTTTTGGATCTCGTTTGGTCGACAAATCACTGGCGGTGCTTTAGTGATTCGCCAAAGATGTCGATTTAAATAGTTAGAAATCGTTAGTTTGTTAATGCAGGCCTAGGTGTACAACGTGTCGACATCTACGTGCCGCCTGCGTAGTTAGGCCCTATACTCTACACACATTACTCTAGCTCTAGACATTAGCTTTTTAACAGTGCTATACGATATACCGAAGTTTGTAAATTCTAGAGAAATGTTTGAAGTCTGTCTCTCTACTACTTAAGTGCTCAGAAAACAAAAATTGCTACATGAAAACTATCACAAGCTGATATTAATGTTGTTATGCGGCCGTTCTATAGGCCGCATTACGCGTCTTGCCCGTTTGTCCGTCCGTCGGTCTCTTTGTCTGTCCACAACAAAATGCGCAGAAAAGCCAAAATTGGGGCGAACGTTCCAAGAACAGGAACAATCAATGTGCCATTTTCGCTCAAAAACCCAAGAATAAAAAAGTCAAGGCACTGGACGTCAAAAAATCAAGAAAATAACCTAAATTATGTTTCGCGCAATCGTGGATTGGATTGTACGGCGATAACTTTAGTTACTGTCAACGCTTGAGTCGCTCGGCAACTAGACGGACGGCCGCATATCATTTCGGCACTTTGCACCTGCATCTTTTTTTAATTAAAAACGATTATCTCATATATCTGTGAGAAGAACCGAATAAAAAGCAGTGCATAGGCCTATATTGATTATTGACAGTGCTAGGCAGTATTATAACCGCAAAGTCTATTAACTGTTTCTCTACTGCCCGTCACTATGCGCGCGTCCGTCTGGTAGAAAACCAGACGCGTGACTTAACTTAAGTTGTCTGTATACTTCCGTGCAGTAGTGTTGGCGGAAACGACTGGAACATAATTTATGCAGTTTTATCTTCGCTTCCGCACGCGCATATATACGCGGAATGGCGAAAGCTTGTCAGAAATGAAACAGACGAAGGATAAAACTGTCGGGGAGGTCGCGCCGATGGCCGTGAAGGCACTTGAGACTCGGATTCTGTGACCGACTGATCTGGCTTTGACGTCCATAACGTGTGTTTGCGTCCGTACGTATCTCTACGCTAGCTATACGCACGCGCCAAATCTTAATTGACGTTCGACGCCTCTTTGACTTCGGCTCCCTGAGCCCGTCTGGGGTGCGCGTGTCTAACATTCGTTTTCGCTCACTTTGACAGTAATGGTGTTTCTAACTTCCAAGATTCTGTCAAGGGGAACAAATTCTTTTTCCCATTTTTTCTTCTCCCTCTCCGTCCCGTCTCGTCTCGTTTCTCCCATTCTTTCTTTTTCGTTTTTATGCTTCTCTGTCTTTTCGTTTTTTTGTTTTTCAGAGATCTTGGGAAGAGCCGCCGATAAACTTGATACAATATACTTGGTACATTCTGGTGCATTTTGTATATTTGGATTGGACACGCGCTTTTTTGATCCAATGAACTGAACTAGGGAAGACATCATTAAAATATTCCATTTTTACTCCTCGCGCGCTACGTTCACTATCAGTGTAATATTGAAGACCGACCGACGACCGACCTCTGTTCCTGAAAGAGCCTTCCTGAAAGAACTTTAAAAGGCCATATCTCCATAACGGTGCCAAATAGACACATGGTCACAATGACCACCCACAGGAAGTCGACCACCGCGAGTCGAATGGTCACGTGACCGATGATGTCACTTGACCCCAAAAGGTCAAGGTGTCTTTATCTTTGAGGCGCCATATTTTGATAACGGTGCGAGATAGACGGGGAGACAATTTCCAATAACGACCTCCACGCCAGTCACTATTAGCATAATATTAGTCCGGTCTCAAATTGACGCCGGGTCTGTAGACTAATACAAGTTGAAAGAAACGAAAAAGCACTTAGAAGAATACAGGAGAAAATAATGTGCGCGAGGAGTACATTAGATTGGTCACAATGTAAAAATATTTATTGTAGTACTTGACGTCAATCAAAAATTTAGTTGTTACAGAAATAACGGCCAGTGTAATTCGGTTCAGTAGCGTAGGCGTAACTTTGGTCAAAACTTTGAGGGGCACCCAATGGCAAATTGAAGACAAGTCAACACTGCAGACACTGATAACGCCCATGGAATATCGAGCGTGGTGTGGAAATGGGACTGGACTTGTACATAGGGGCCTATTATTGTTCCCAGAGGTGTCCGCGGAGGGAAGTGTGATATTTGTTGGGGAGAGGGCTTAACCCCCAGTTTTTTTGGTGAACCTTTGGTTATTACGTGGAATTCTACCTCGGAGCTCTGCTTCAAAGGGTACTTTTTATTGACAGAATGTTGAGGGGCACGTTTTCCATTTACCCTGAATGTCAGCCTTCCTGGAGGCCAGAGCCTCGAACCAGTTTGCTGTTGCAAGATTAGCATTGCGATAAATCACCATGCAGGCGGAAATATCGAACACATTGCAACCTCTGGTGTTGTTGCTGCTAAATTATGAGCGAGATAAGTTGACGTGTAAAGTGCAGTGGCGGGGGCACTGGTAAAGTGCTAATGTCTGCCTAACGTCACGCTGAATTAAACAGGCTCTCACCGTACAAGTTGCTATCCGAAGAACATGCCATTAGGTCTGCATTATGATAAGCCCGCGGACTGCAGTTCAGTCCGCTATCATTAATAGGTCGCCTATGGCTTTGGAAGTAAATTAGGCCTAAACTTAGGGCCTATGCATTCGCGCCAAAGATTCGTGAAAATCTACGAAAAGTAAACAAGATGCGTTCAAACTTCCATTCAAATGTGCTCAGCATGCATGCCGTGGGCACAGAATGTCAATTAGAGAAAAAACGAGAAGACAGTAAAGGGGGTCTGCATGAGAGGAAAGTTCTTCAATGGAGCCCTAGCAACTTGATATAGGCAGAGGTAGATCCTAAAGCCGCTGACTTAGCCGGGCGCCAGCCGCCGTAATTTTGCTAAGCCGCCGCCGCCGCGAAACCGCGGCTTAGCCGAGACCTAGCCGCGAAAATCTTAAGCCGGCCGTGAAATACACGGCTAGCCGGATTGGAGTGTGAGCAGAGGGTGCCCACAGAAAATTTTCCAAGTCAAGGTGCATCAGCGCCGATATTTTCGCGAATGCTATAAACGTCGAGTGAAGTAGAAAATAGGGACAATGTTTCATGCGCAACCGACTAGAAAATTTGACTCGAAATTATCCGGCGCTATGAGAGCCGGATATTTGAACGGTCACCGCATTGAACAGCCTTAACCAGTACGTACAAGCACCGAATGGTGTTCATGGGTACCGGCTAAAAGTACGTGTTCGCAGAGACGGCGACAGCCGAGCAACTGACGACCTCAGCCGTAGCAAATACGGTATCAGTATCACGGATCCGCCAGTCGTTACCTCAAGTCTAGCAAGCAGCTTGGCTATCAGGGATTAATTACCACTCGGCAAGTTTTTGCTTGCCTGCATGGAACCTCGAATCTACCACCGATATCGTACGCTAACATTTGGTGTTCATTGTTGTCACATAAGTCTTTTGAAAACGCTAACCCTAACTCAAATTCTAACCCTAACCTCAACCTTTATAATCCTAGGCCCTAAGCCATGAATCGTACACCATAATATTCACGCGAATTTTAGTCAGTAGCGCGTATAGTGTAGGATATTTAATGTCATTCGGGGGCGACTGCGATTTTTCGTTTTGACCGGTCAGATAGCCGGTCAAATAGTCAAAGCGTCAGAAAATCTTGGCGCAAAAAACAAAATTTGGGGCTAATATTTTCATTTGAGGAAAATTTGAGGAGATTGAAAGTTTGAGCACGTTTAGTGTGACTTTCTGTCGAAAATTTGCACCTGTCCGTCAGAAAATCGCAACTTTCTATTCTGTCTCTCGTACTTTTTTACGCGCCAAAGCAGGTAGACTGCTTTAGTGCCTCTTAGCTATTGCAATTCTATCTGTCCGTCCGTCCATCCGTCTGTCTGTCTGTTCGTCCGTCACACAGGTGGATCAGTCAAAAACGGTGCAAGCTAGGATTACTAAATCTTCATCATCGGCTGCCTCGAATACTCTATAGTTTCAGGAACCGTAAAGCTTTTTATAAATTCGCAGGGAGTCACCCTGAACGAGGGCGCAAAATGAGAGGGGGTATAGGAAGAATTTGCGATTTTAGCAAATAAGTCGCTGTATCTCAATAACGGTGCGAGATAGGTTACTATTAATCATTAATAGGAAGTCGTACACTGGCTCTCGATTGTCACCGAATTCAATGATCTTGGATGACCTTGAACTCCAAAATAGGGGTTTTAATGGATTTTTGGCGATTTTTGGCTCCGAGACACATTTCAAGAGTGAATTGCGCCGAAATCAGTTGAGTAACACTGAGTAACGCTGTGGCTCTCGACGGGCCTGCCCCTCACTCAACTTAAAGAAACGTCATGAGCTCTCCTATATATAGCCTATAGCGGGGTCTGGGACCAAGCATTGACTGGTAGTAATTTTTTCGTCCCTTTCTGTCCAAATTCCCCGACAGGGCAGCCCTTTCCTGACTGGGGAAGGGGGTCAAGCACCCTCTAGCGCCTCCCTGGCGCGGTTTCTGGGCATGCAGTAGGTCTAGTCGTCGACTCTACTGCAGTCAGTGGGCCCTAGTAATAGGCCTAGTATAGCTTATTAGTAGCATAGAATTTCTGAAGATACACAGAACTGCAGATTTGCGATGAAAAGCGAAGCACCGATCGAAGGCGCACGAGGTGAAGACGCCGAAGGTATCGAGGGGAGAATATTTCATACGAGGATCTGGGAAGCGTTAGCTTCCCCCGGCCAATTGGCACATGTCCGCAGAGTTGACATTATTATTTGGTACATTGCATCTACATTTACTCATGGTTGTGATGCATTTTGAGCTCAGAAAAACACGAAAGAAGATCTCGTGTTTTTGTGAACAACAGCGTAGAATTTTCAGTCTTTTTCGGTATCAATAGGGGCATGGCTACGCGTGGACAAGAGATATAGGTATATGAAATTACAAAGAAGTGGAATAATCTGCTTGTTAAAACTAGTGGGGTGAAATAAATGACATGTAAGTCAACGTAAGGTAAATAAAACAAAACAAAAAAAATTATTAAAGAAGAAAATTTTCCCTGACGGGGAATCGAACCCCGGCCGCGGCGGTGAGAGCGCCGAATCCTAACCACTAGACTACCAGGGAATACGGTGAAATTGTTTTAAAAGGATTTACTTAACATAATTTACTACTCAAATACGGTTCAGTTCGTATTAATAAGAATTCGTAGTGTTTATTAATAATTGATACTAACTAATTCATTCACCTTCTATTTTGCACATTAATGTTTTTCACATTTTATTTTGAAACTGTAAACTTGCTTTTTTTGCTACGCTGTTTTTGTTGTGAGCGATAATCCAGGCAGTAATGTAATAACAGCTGATGTGAGTTAGTTTGTGCATTTTTTGTCGTTTTTCTGTAGATTAATTCAGGAGCGCTTTATTTTTACGATATATTGGTTAAGGCGGACCTAGCGCTTTAATGGCAAATATTATTCACGGAGACGACCCTTCTTGTGGAATCAAAAAGCGAGTTTTACATGCGTCGCGTAGAGAGTTGCCCGAATATCCGGACGGAACACGAGTAGGTGTTCGTTATGTGTTGGAAGTTGACATTATTATTTGGTACATTGCATCTACATTTACTCATATTTCATTTTGCTTTTACTCCTTCATGATCTAACCTGTAACTTAATATTAGGGAATACCAGTTTAGTGTTAAAATGTCCTGTCGTGCACTCAGCCTGGAAGGTGTACTTTGCGGAATGTGAATTGTGTATTGCGGAATGCGGAAATTTGAAAAAGTATTTTACGGAATTTCACCTGTGGAACGTTCCGCAAATTACACCTTAGATTTTTTTTGCATTCCGCAAAATTCAAATAAAATCAAATAATCAACTTCTCCTAGGCTTTGGCTTACATTTAAAATGCCTCGAAGTCCGTTAACTCACAAGCGTAAGCCGGCACGTCACACACGAATGCAAGGTCAACTCAAGTAGCCTAGGTCATTAAGAAGGCTAGTACTGCGATATTTCACCTGATGGACTACCGTTAAGGCACGATCAAAAACAGCTAAAGAATTCAGCTCAAATAGGCCTACTCACAAAACGGTTGCCGCCACTGCGACGACCGATACGTTTGCTCAGCTAGGCCTAATTAAGAAAGTCTTGCATTGTATCACACGATCAAAGACAATTGCCACTGTCGTGAATAGTTCGTGGATAGTTAGGCTTATACCTGAGCAGACACTGTATTAGAGCCGTTCATCGCAACGACAAACATACACTACTTGCATTTTGCGTTGCACGTTTGGCACGTTAAAATGCCAGTTGATATAGACCTAATACAGTTATTCAATGCGGGTCACTTATTAGACTGATACTAAATCAAGATAATGTAGGTTTACCAAAACAGTGATGAAAATTAGCCTACTCTCTCCTCCTGCAAGACACAATGAGGCTTGTGAGCATGGTGGTTGAGTGCTCTGTAGAATTGTACACTTATTCAATTGACATAACTCAACAACAAGAACATTTTCTGCAATTTTAATTCCACAAAATACCCCTTATTCCGGAAAGATTTTTTGCAGGTGAAATTCCACAAAATAAACCTTTTCGAAATTCTGCATTCTGCAATCTGCATTCCGCAGAGTACGCCTTCCCCACTCGGCCAGTATTTTGTAGTGTTAGGTTTAGAATTAGGAATAATGGGTCAGTCAGGCACAGACTTAGTGTACGTGAGTCTGTTGTGTCTGTGTGTGTTGCTCTGCAGGTAACATTTCGCTATCAGACACGTCTCTGTGATGATGACCAAACTGTCATTGATGACAACCGCAAGGATCAGAAGCCAATGGAGCTCATCTTTGGAAAGAAGTTTAAGCTGGAAGTTTGGGAGACTTGCCTGAAATCAATGCGAGTGGATGAAGTAGCTTCATACATTGTCGATGCTTCGGTATGCTGTACTGTGCTGTCCTATACCGTTCTTCACTGTTCTTCGAAATAGGTTATAGGCCACGCAACACCAACAATGGTGTAACGTCATCATCGGAATATGATTGACGAAGTTCCCTGTTTCAAAGTCTTATTGTTATGGTGATGCTATTCATGATGATGAATGGTAGTATTACTGTTATAAAATTTTGTTATTGATCATTTGTTCTTAGCTGTTTATTCCTTCAGTGCTTGACACTGTTGGTTGTGCATCTATTGCTACGAGAGTTCACAGAATTTGCTAGTGTGCATAGTGTAACCTGGAGTCATTCTGGAGAAATGGGCAAGTTAAACAAGCTGGTGACTTAATATTGTCTATAGCCATTGTGAATAAACTGTTCCTGTTCAGTTTAATTGATTATTATGATGGCTGTTTCTCTGCAGTGATTTGCAGTAGATGACATGCACAACTGTTATAGCTTGTTGGCTCATACCCGGTCGTGGCAAAGAGTTTACGAGACATTCGTAAGTCTGGTGGGAAGCCGGTGCACCGACAGCATTGTTGTGGAATGACTCTTCACGAGCATGGTCTCGGCTATGAGGACCTTGATAAACTGCTTCACAATCCTCAGCCGCTTGAGTTCATTATTGGTATTTTTTTCCACTGCTACTGCTACTTTTGGTTTTTTGTTTACTGTCCCAGAAAAAAGGACTGTTAAGGATTGGAAATTTAGAATGTGTAATAGTCTTTGCCTTCTTTGGAATGATACCTGGCCATTAAAATGGCATGCGTTTGTGTTTACAATACCCATTTTGTGATTGATGTATTACTTGGTCCGTTGTCTTGCTGATTCTAGCATGAATGATGGTACAATCATAGTGATTTATATTCATTTGATAACAACATTTGACCACTGCATATGTATACAATACAGTGAAGGTGTGAATGGAAAATATACGGTATACAACACTTGAATCTACTAAATGTTTAACATGTCATAACACGCCATTCGTCTGGTAGAGCTGTTGTCGGCTTCGTTGCCGGGTGAGTACAGCAAGGAGTCATGGGCGATGGACTACGATGAGAAGTTTGAAGCTTTGCCGAAGCTGCGTGAGGCTGGCAATCGTCTGTACAGCGAGCAGCAATATCACCAAGCCGCTACAAAGTATGCCGAGGCACTGGACATGCTCGACCAACTCTGCCTTAGGTTAGTCTGATACCAGTTTGTTTACTTGGTTATCGATTTTTTGCCACATTTTCAAAACCTCTTAGGAAGATCTTTGGAAGCCTTCTTTTATCAGGAAAGGATGCAGATTTTTGAAACTTCTTTGGAAAATGTGTTTGGAAGATCTTTCAAAGAAGATATGGACACAGGATGTACGTTTTCGAAATTTGGAAAAGAAAACTTCTTTGGATTTCCTAGATCGTCTGATGTAGGAAGATCTTTGGAAAATGCCTTAGGAAAGTTTCAAAAATGTGGCTCTTGGCTTTTATGTGAGCTGTCCAATTAACATGTTGATGAATTCGTTACTTGGGTAATGCATTAAGGAATGGAGAAACTAATGCTGATGAAATTTTGATGTTGTGACACAAAGTTACTTTGCTGCAGCTTGCTTTCTTTCTTTGTGGCTCATCACACTGTGTTTAAATATTGTCTGTCGTATATGTATTGGGCCCAAGCAATCAGCAGAATAAATTGTTGGAGATCGAACTTTTGTGTGTTCTAATTTTTGATATTTTGTTACTAAATAGATGTGTGATTTTGATGTGTAAGACAGAGAAAAATACCGAGCTTAGAAAATTGTTGGCATCATCATCGTCATATATTTGTTTAATGTAAAGTTGACAGATCCAACACAAGCACAAGATACATAATACGTTCACCGTTCAGAATATGCAAACGAAAAACAAAACCAGCCAGCTTGATGATAACGTGGTTCCTTCAGGGAATTTAGAAGGACCAGGGTGCAAAAGTTAACAAAGATGCAGAAAAAAATTTGGAACTGTTGTACGCAGACTGCATCGCTTGCAGATTATTTGTATTTCCACTTTTAAATTTGTTCCGCTGCCGTTGTTTTTAGTGTGATTGCAAGCGATTGAAAACAGACATTAATATTTTATGTGAACAAATTAGTCATGGAAAACGATTCATTTTGTCCCGGAAAGTTGGTGGAAATAAATTTTGCAGAGTTGTAGGAACCATGTGATAAACAAGAATAGATTACTTGGATTTTACTGCCATTTCCCATGTAAAACCATAAACGGACGTCATTGTGAATGTAGCCTAACTTGGGTTTATTCGGAAAACGGCAGTAAAATCCTGAACATCCTGAACTCATGTTTATGTGATAATGCGATACGTAGGGAGAAGCCGGGAGACGAAGACTTTGTGAGGCTCGATCAGATGAAAATACCGTTTCTGCTCAATTTTGCCCAGTGCCAGCTGCTTCTGAATGATTTCTATCCAGCCATTGAACACACCACTGAAGTGCTCAAGCGAGATCCTGGTAGCACATACTGTATTTTGCTTCATCTCTGAAATTTGTTCGTATCATTATTAATTGACATTTTTCATTCAGTGCTGTCAATTGTTTGGAGGCAAGGAGACATCGGCCTAAAACACCTGCTGTGGCAGTCACCAAAGGCTGCAGTCTGATTCAGCCAAACAAGGGTCGTATTCGGATTGGTTTTTACCTTGCTTTGGAGCACAGTCGAAATTTTCAGTAGATCTTTTTTGTACATATCAGTTGACAATTATACCTGTTACTTACTTATGTATATTTAGTAATATGGTTGTATTTCCAACTTTCTTCTCTTTTTGGTCTATCTATAAGAAACAGCAGGCGAAAGTAAATGGCACTACGAATGGCAATGCAGGTTAATTTTTTTAAAGCAAGAATGATTAATTCTCACACACTGACTGGATTGGAATTAACCCAATGCTGTTTTTTACATTTCAGAACACAGTCAGGTTTAAATGTAGCACTGCAGAAAATTAGGCCAGCTAAATACGAATTAGCAGTGGCCTATATCTTGTTAAATCTTTTAATTTTATTCTGTAGCACTGGTTAATAACTATTCTAAAATTTGCATAAATTCTATTTTAAAATCTGCACAACTTGATGTGGTTTGTGCTGCAGACAATGTGAAGGCTCTGTACCGGCGAGGCAAGGCTCACCTAGGTGCGTGGAATCCGAAGGAAGCTCGCAGTGACTTTGAACGAGTTGCACAACTTGACCAGTCTATGACCAGAGCTGTACAGAAGGAACTTGCCAACCTCAACGCACTCGAGAAACAGAAAATTAACGACGATCGTGCCCTCTTTGAGGGAAAAATATTCAGCTGAAACTGATTTTATTGCAGTTGACTGAACATCTCGTGATTCTAGTCGTTCAATTAGTTGCTGGGAAATGCTACAGATGTAGTGCAGTGTAATGAAACATCATGCCGTGTGTCTGTCGCATTCTTTCATAAAGGTGCTTCATTTTATCACAGTGTAGAGTATTATGCATGTATAGCGAGGCATAATAAACTTTGGACTGTGTTGAAACATGCTTATTTTCTCCGCTAAGTGAACATACTGAACATTGGAGGAGATTATGAAATTGGTCGTTCTGTGTCCATCGTTCGGTGTGTGTGTACACGATGACTAATAATAGAAATGACGTCATTGCACCAACAGGGCAAGCAGCAACGCCGGCTATTACATTAACCTCCCTCCCATGCAGCGAAGCAGCTCTTCCTTCTGCCTCCCCTTTCCTTGTGTTCACATCATTTCACTTGGCGGAGATATGCACTCTTACCAGCGCCTTCTAGTTTCATGACTGTAATTGACAGTGTGTTCTGATGAGAATGTGTGTCAATAAACAGATGAGAGATGAGTTTTGAGACTCTACGTGGCACTACAGTCACCGTGGTAAGACTGTAAATTGGTCATGAAATCATCTTTGTGCTTATTTCAACGATGTTCTGAGATTGATTACTATTGACTGAGCTGACAAAAATTATAGAATACACTGATTGGTTATGCACTGAAGTTGAACGCTGTTTTTATTCCAAATGCTGTACAAGTTGCATTGTCTAGTTGCTGCTAATAAATGGATCATCATGTTGTCAACAACCAGCCATTTCGTGATAATTCAGGCAAACCCTTATACTCGAGCTTCCCCAATATTCACTATATACTGTATGCTTCAGTTTTTAATCTCCCTGGACTGCAGTGTTTTATAGCTACATGTTAAGATATTTTTCCTGCAGAGATCCCCAGACCACACCGAGTGCTACAGCTGTGGTGGTTTCTGTATGTGGTTTGCCCCAAGTTTTCACTGGGCCTTTCTGCCCCTAACACAAAATTATGCTCATCAATCCATCCACACATAGCATGACTGATGAGTCATATTTTGCACATTTCAACATTTTTCTGGCTGTTTGTATTATCTAGGAAATTAAATCTGTAAATGAACTTGTAAAGTTGCATAGTCAGTAGTGAATTTGATGCATACATTTTTGCATGTAGTGTGCCTATTTTTGTTATACTTTATTTTAGTTATTATACAGTGATCTGCTATTGTGACTCCTCTGCAAGTGTAATTCATTGTACAGTACACCACTGTCAGTTAAAACCGTTTAATTACATAAATATAGTTACATACAAATGTAAAGGTGAATGTATTAGGTACAATGCAGTGTGAATTTATGTTAACAGTCATTACATGCATAATCCAGACAGAGACAGCAGAGCCATTAGTGTATAAAGAAGAGCGCACCTATACACTGTGTCCAGAAAAAAGACCTCCCTGACATTTTCGATTGTAACTTAAAGAAAGATTATCAGATGTTAATAATTTTTGACACCAGTATTTCAGACACAACTGGCGATCAACTGACTATCTAATTTTTCACCGCACCCATTGTCTAGTTCTGCACTACCTGGGGAATCAAAATCAACGAAATATTGCATTTCTATCCTATTTCGCCTGTTTGTGTTTTCCCAGGTAGTGCAGAAGCAGACATTGGGAGAGGTGGGAACTAAAACGATCATTTGATGGCAAGTAGTGTCAAAAATGTTTGCACGAAAAGTTATTGAAATCTGTCAATATTTTTTCAAGTCACAATCGATAATATTGGGATGCTTTTCGATGTATTTCCGTTCATTTCAACTCGTATTTCGTTGGTTCTGTTTTCCCCGATAGTGCAGAAACAAACATTGGGTGAGGTGGAATATTGAACGATCATTTGATGGTCAGTTGTGGCAGAAATATTTTACCAGAAATTATTAAAAATGGATATCCTTTCTTCAAGTGACAATCGAAAATGTTCGGGATGTTTTTTTCAGACATGGTGTATGCAAATATAGCACTGTAGCAAAGCAAACTTTTCCTTTCTCCTATGATTATGAACAGCAACACATTTTATAGTTTTCATTTGGTCATATATAAGGCAGATTAAAATGCAGACTCAGTCGTGTAGACTAGTGATGATTCGATATCAAGATTTCAATTTTGATCCGGTATTTTAAAAATATCGCGATATCGATATTTTTAAAATGATAACTATATAAATTTTATACAAGCACGAGAACAAGATGGGAACGTTCAGCAAGGCAGTTTGCTAAATGTAGATACTAAAATGTTGTCAGTGAACTTAAAAATTAACTATAGACTGTCGTGTCATTAAATTACGACACTATAGTTAGTTTGCTTCGGTTAGTTTGTCGTTTTCTCTGTTTATTCTCGTTATTTTGGTTATGCAGTAATAAAAATACATACATGTGGCGTAAAATATCGCGATATGTCGAAAAATTTGATATTTTTTTGACGATATGATATGATACAATATGTCGATATCGAAAACAATATATCGATATTTTCGATACATCGAATCATCACTAGTATCGACCTGTAGAACAAATGTCATCATCGCTGATTACCGGGTAGCATTAGCTTGGAAATGCATTGGTAGCTGAATTTCATTATTTAGCCTACAGAGTAAACCATTGTCCTATGAAACTAGTCAAACCCATAGCAGTGAAAATGCATCTATTGGCTTAACCTAAGGTCTAAACGGTACATGTAGCCTTCGATGAATTCGGCCGTAAGCAAAGCAGCCTGCTGATTTTTTGGCTGAACCCAGTATGTTTTACTGCAAGGATCTGAATGAAACGTCAGGATGGACAGCTCTACACTGAAACTGAGAACTTAATGAGACTGATGTTATGATTACAATTAAAAAGCTACATCTAAACTGATCAACAGTGTGACAGTTCACACAATGGTAACAGATAATGATGTTCTTCTCAAAAATGGCAGCAACAACTAACAATCAGTTAAACATCGATCAAATGCACGGGGGAACTGCTGCACTAGTGCACTGAACGACACAGCAAATCACCCCAGTTGACATATTCTACCTCAGAAACACGCGTACCATTCGACGTCACAGAAAAACAGTTCTATTACAAAACAAACGATACAACACGTTTCATACCAACCATAAAGATCTGTTTGATGAGCAACAGTTCACTGAAACGTATAGGTTCCGCGTTGAATTCTTTTGCCTGCAGTATTTTTTTGGCATGGTGACGGAGCCGACAGTTTATATTCAAGTCTTGTGATTGTTACGCAGCTAAAGCTATCATATGTAGAACATCCCGTGCCATTCATTTTCAAGATGTGTTTGATGGGTAAGCAACAAATGTAAATAATGATAACAATAACAATAATGGCATGGATATAAACACTGTAATTCAGATCACATAAATACGCCAACCAAAAAAGGAAACATTTTGACATTACACAATAACAACTGAAAACACTTGGAAATGCTGCAACTTCAAGTACTGCTGAAAAACCGATGAAACAACTCGTTGCATATATGCTTTTAAGTGAGTCATTTCAACTGCACTTTTAGGCCATGATTACTAATCTGCTATATATATATATATATATTCCTTGTTGAAGAATTTGTTCAGATCAAAGTTACAGTTACACACACCTGTTCTTTAATTAACACAAGATAATGTTTAAACGAACACGGAGTCCGTCCAATGCATCTCGATAGCGATAAAGTCTGTATAAATTAAATCAGTGAGCTGTGTAGGCCAGTGGTAAAACTAAAGTTTAATAGCCATCTCAAAGATAATGGGGTCACGACCTTCACCTTTTGGGTCACGTGACCATTCAACTCACGGTGGGCCATTTCCTACGGGTGGTCCATTGTGACCATGCATCTATCCGTCACCGTTATGGAGATATGGCGCCTCAAATGTTGGACGGACGCATGCACGCACGGACGGACGCTCAGTTGCTTTCGTACTCTGTCCAGACAATAAGAAACACAATAAATCACACAAAGTTTCACACTTGACAATGACCAGAAACAAAAAATAAAGCTTTATGACGTAACCGATAAACAACAAACAAAATAAACAAGTAAATGCAGCAGAAAAATAATCACACACACTGTCGACGTGAAGTTGCACAGGTGGAAAAAATTTCCAGTGGAGAAAATGTGTACAACAATAATGAGACGTTACTGTGTCAACAGGGTCGAGAATATTTAAACAACCCTCCAGAAGATTAAGTGGCCTGGGGAGCGTTGATACCCAATAACAGTTTGGAGGATAGGCTTTTAATGCGTACTGGGGTCGATCATTTTAGCCCAGATATAATAAAGAGCATATTAGCCATGCAATCAATTCTTTTCTGCCCCCTTCCTCTTAAAAACTTGCATTTGCACTACGTGTAAAGGTAGCCTTTGAGAGACCAGGAAAAGCAACGTTCCATTTTCTCCACGCTGACTGTGCCATTAATCCTGTGATGTGAACTGCGCTGAATAAAAAAAACTACACCATGTCTCCAAAAAACTGTGCCGCTTTTACTTTTTGAATAACTCCGTGAAACATTAGTCGATTTTGATAATTTCTATCAGGCAAAATCATGAAACAACTTGACGTAAATGACTATAGTTTTGGCCATCTCACCTTAATAATGCCGCTACACTACCTTGTGAAATGCAAAAGTCACAGTTTGGCCGTTTACAACAAGGAATTCATACTGACTAGCGCATGCATTGGTTCAGGAAATCACTGAGACTTCAAAATCATTGAAAATGTGTAATTTGTTTGACACAAATCGTATTTATGTTAAGACCGTACGCCAACGAAGTGAAATAATGCATCAACAGCGACCGAGCTGCTCTGGTCAGCAGTTATTGAACGTGCCGTTGGTGAGCGGCGTCAACCACTTGCGTTCTTGCTAGATGAGTACATTTTGAGCACATGCTGTAATAAAGATGATGTGATGCGACACGTGTGACTTTATGAGAGATAATAACTGTTACTTGTGCTTGTCGCTATTCGTTTAATCATTTCTAAGAAGACACATGCGCTACCCAGTATGAATTCCTTGTTGTAAACGGCCAAACTAAGACTTCTGAACTTCACAAGGTAGTGTAGCAACAATCTTGAGGTGAGGTGGCCAAAACTACAGTCATTTACGTCAAGTTGTTTCGTGATTTTGCGCACCAAAAATTATCAAAATCAGCCAATGTTTCACGGAGTTATTCCAAAAAATAAAAGTGGCACAGTTTTTTTGAGACATAATGTAGTTTGGGACTACTGAACAACATAATATATGAACTCGTACAGCCACCAGAGTACTAATGCTTCATAATAACTGTCACAGATGGTGGGACAACTGAGATCATTAACAGTCCACCAAATACATAATTATTGCAGATGAGTATTTTTTTCTTTACACAAAAATGTGCTGGACTCATCATATAGCACAAATCTCAGTAACTCTTAGATAATTTTTCAGCCACAGAAACTGTACATTATGCAAAGACTGGAGCTATAAATAATCGGCCCACAAGTATAATTAATTCTACCAGTTTAGTAGTTGAAGCCGACCAACACGCACTACAAATCTGAAAGCATTTCTAGTCATTAAAGTTACAATTTTCATGATTACATGAATTCTTTGCAGAATGCACACAATGCATATGCAAGCACCATTAGATCTACTAGCATTATTTAGTTATTCAACTGGCCTACTTCTCCACGGTAAATCTAGCTCATCCCAGTCAGCAGCCATTTCTGAGACTGCAAAGTGCTGCTGGTTATGATTATGCCTAATATGCAGCAACTGCCTGGAAATTCGTTGGCTAACAAACGTCATCAAGATATCATGCACTGTGAGGCATAAAAAACACACCAAAATTTTTTTTCATTATGACTTGAAGAAAAGTGATCCAATTTTAACTAGAAATTTGGGGCAAAGCCCAGCGCGAATCCGCCCGGCGCCCTAAGTTCGAATGGGGGAAAATTCAGGGGGAGGGTGAAATTCCCCCTCCCCTCCGGTAGCAGTCATGTGACACGCACTCAAATGCATTAGCATATGCAAAACGCGCACCGTCGACCTAGGGTCGACCATTAGCCGCGTAATCTCTGGTGTTAGTGGACCAAACTTCACAATTTTTTTATTCAACGCGCGATTAATGGTACTTGATAATGCTTTTTAACGCTTGTCGATATCTCTATTCGTTCCAGAGATATTTGCGGTCAAACTCGAAAATTGTCGTAAAACGCACTAAATTTTGGACGTTTTTTTGCACTCCCAAATTTTAAGGGGGCGATGCCCCCTAAAAGTTGTACCCACATTATAACTCCCATCACGCAGCACGTCACGAGGCAAAGTCTCAGGAAACTAATCCCCCTGGCTCCAAAGTTCTTGCGGCTAATACGCTACATTTTACACCAATTTTCGACTCCCCTTTAAAAAAAGTTGTAAGGGGGCCTTGTCCCCGGTGGGGGGTGCGCTAGTAAGACTTGGGTCATTCTCTAGCGCGTGTAAAAATTTGGGGGCGCAGCATCCCCTATGGGCCGAAATATGCTTTTCCGAAAAATGCGTTTTAGGTGGGCACGATTTCACATCGAGATCTCCAAGGTTACTGGACCAAACTTCACCGGACTTGTTTCGCCTGACGCAGGAGGAATCGCGGTAGATAAAATATTTATCTGATTTTGAATACCTTCATCCATTTTGGAGATATTCGCCGCCGAACTTCAAAGTTGTCCGAAATCAGGCCAAATTTTGCATGTTTTTGGCCACTGAAATTTTTCTTGGGTGTGCTCCCTCCCCAAAAAAAATTTTGGACCGGCATTATAAAACTGGGCCTAGTACTGACCATTGTGCAAAATTTCACGCCGGTCGGCCCACGCATCTCGGAGATCTCGTGTTGAAAAAAATAAATAAAACATCAGAGGTAAAACTTAAGTTCTTCCGAAAACTATCATTTCCCGGCGGACTAATAAGTTTTGGTACGAATATTCCTGATACAACTGGCCATCAAATGACTGTTTAGTTTCCCACTTCACCCAGTGTGTTTCTGCACTTCCTGGGGAAAGAAAACGAACAAAATATTGCATTTTTAACCACTTTGATATTATGGCTTAATCAAAACAATACACAAAACACACATTTTGTCCATATTTTCATCGTTTTAGTTTATCTAATTGTTCATTTTTTAACTGCCTACAAAAATGTTTGAAATGTTGGCTCACGAACATGGGCTCGGCTCGGAGACGCTTTCTCTATTCGTTGATAGCAGCATTGGTAACATTCTTCTCCAGACCAATCCAGATTTCACCAGTCGCTTCTTGAATTAATCAATATTCCTGAATGTTAGGCCTATTTAATAGATGTGCTGCTGCACAACAGTCAAACCTTGTAATTGATTGGCTGTTGGTGGCCACATGTCCAGAAGGATAAAATTTTATAAAAATTTTTTTGTTGATTTTAATGCATATTTAGTCTGTTCTGTTTTTTTCCAGGTAGTGCAGAAGCAGATGTTAAGTGAGGTGGGAAACTGATGACCAGTTGTGTCATGAATATGTGTACCAAAATTATTAAAATTGGATAACCCTTCTTCAAGTTATGGTAAAAAAATTTTGGTGTGTTTTTATGCCTCACAGTGTAGATGGAAGACGGATCAACTGAACAGTGCATCACGTGCAATTACAACATGCAAAACTGACAGATCAATACACATTTAGCAATAGTTCTTTGCTCGTTACAGTTGAACTCTCCACACTTTCTAAAATTATTCTACAAACTAGGTCAAGTTTCTAAACGTAAACTTTTAGTAATTGCTGGCATAGAAGTTTTTAAAACAGAATGTGATTGATATCGCCAACCAATAGCATCTAAACACTGACAAAACAATACACTTTGTACCCAGCATACATACAAGAACTGATCACGTTCAATGTTAAACGTGTTTTGACCATCAAACTGCCAACGACGAATATGCATCATACGACACCACGTAAACGTATCTCCTTTTGATTAAATGCCTTTGACATCTTCGTCGAATAACTCAAAAAAACGTTAAGAAAACCAAGAACCAAGATTATTCCGAGTATGAGAAAAATAACAAAAATAACAAATGTGTAACGTAAGCAAAAAAAGCAAGTTCGATGATCTTGTGGTGGAACAACTTCAGTGTACAGATGTTAGTTAGCAAGTAGACAATCTGCAGTTGAGAGAAACGGCAACAAAACTGATCGGTGGTGATAACGACGCATTGCAGAAAAATTGCTGTTGAGAGCTTACTACCACTGTATGAGAATGACTGATTTTACAAGTTAAAACATCTAACACAAGCCCCTGGTTTCTGTTAGAATGAATGCCTTAAACTCCTGGCATGTATCCAAACACTGATTTTGAACTTGCCATGCTGAAGTTTCCCCTATACAGGGTGGGCCAGAAAAAAACGTGGGACTTCACGTTTGTCCATATCTTCACCAATTATTGATCGAATTTCAAAATTCTTTCACGGGCACACTCTGCAAACAATTTGCAATGATGTCATTATTATATATCCCACCGCACCATAAATGCGTCTCTACACTACCTTGTGAAATATCAATGAAATATGCATACATAATGATAATAACAAAATAATAACAAATAACAATAATAATAACAAACATTTTGCTAAAAAAATTGAAAAAAAACACTTCAGGCCAAAATTGCAGTGAATGATCTGTATGACACTAAACTGTGTGGGTCTAACACAGTCTAGCTTCATACAGATTATTCATCACGATGTTGGTCTGAAGTGTTTTTTCATTGGCCAAAATTTGTGTTATTATCATTAGTTTTTGCTTACATTTATATTTCACAAGGTAGTGTAGAAATGCATTTACCATGTGGTGGGATATATAATAATCACATTACTGCAAATTGTCTGCAGAATGTGCCAATGAAAGAATTTTGAAAATTGGTCATTGATCGGAAAAGATATTGATAAAAATAAAGTGTCACGTTTTTTATGGCCTGCGGTGTACATTGCATGTACATTAGAAAACACGTCTCATTTCATAATGTCGAAACAGTATGCCGGGACTTACTCCCACACTGTTCAAATCACTGATTCAGAAAACATTACACCACAATCAGCATCACAGCTGGTAAGCTGGTTATCAGAGACTCAAACCTGTACTAGAAGTTTTACAGCATACAGCACATTAACAAAAACAACCGATGGAAAACAATGAATAGAACAGCTGAAAGCAACAACATTAGAGCACGTTAACCAAACTCCACTTAGTCGTTTTCTCTCTCGTAAATTATACTTAATATTTCTGCACAAGAATTACACCTTTGTACAGACCAATCTACAAATTCACAGATTTCCAACATTCCATGAAAACATTCCAGTAAAACAAGCAGCAAATAATACTGCAACAGCTGAGACAGCATCATTAACCATGCAACGTCCAGCTATTTAACAGAACCCTGAGCACACTTACTAAAACAACAGTTCAAATCATCTCAAAATCAAAATAATTCTCATAATTTAAGTACTTCCACAATTCCATCGGCATTCGTACCAAACTGGACTGGGCTGAAATTTGCCGAAAACTGTGTACCATGGCCTAGCTTATATTGCTTATCAGCTTCTACGTTACGTTTTAAATTGTTCTGAAACATGAGAAGAAGCCATGTTCAACTGTTCATACTGCACAAGGTGCAGAACAAACATTCTACGATGAAGCCATAAATTAAGTGTTCAAAGTCACGCAGCTTCACATACTGGAATATTAAATCACAAGTTTGTTAACAAATGGATAACAAAGCAAGACCAACGGAGACGATGTGCACTGTTCAGCATTGACACAATATTCACCATCATATCACACAAGCACAGTACAACAGATAACAAAACAACACGACGGCTGGCAGGCAAAATAAGCTCGCTGGAGTTGGAAATCTCTCTACCCCAAGATGACAGCTTCAATCGATGTTAAAAGCCATCGACATCAGTTGCGTTTTTCATTATCTAACATGGCACTGCTGTCAGGTGCCGGTGGCAGAACTGCACTAAAACGACTCAGTAGAACTGACGATATAATGCCAATTATCATGGTCAGACAATGGCAGGATCTGGTCTACCACTGTGCATTAATTCAAGAATTAGGGGCATCATCGTGGATTGTTATATCGACCACTTCCTGCTAGGCGATGAAAAATGCAACTTGTATTCGCAAATGCTACACGTCAATGCCTCTTTCACTACTGCTAACGACCGTGTTGCCCTCGTCTGTAACTGCAATCGCTGGACCAAACATCGCCAGCTGCTGACGGCGTATTGGTAATGAAGCTGTTTTACGGACACGACTCTTTCTACCTTCGCTCATGGTCGCTGCACGGTGAACGGGAAAGGAAAAGCCGGCTTTGCGCACGGAGATTCTCAGGTTACCGAGTCGCTGCATGGGGTTGTCAGCCGACGTTAGACTGCTCAGGTGCGCTGTGTATCCATCCGCTATCATCTAAAACCAACGATCGTTTATTATTTTCAGAGCTGAAGAAATTAACGATTAATCACAAAATAACTATTAAAATCTTTTAACGAATGACAACATTTTAATCATTAAATTTTCAACTAAAGTCACATCTTCAAGAAAGAATTATAAAATAGGTACAATAACAGGTATCTAATAAATGATAACCACTTTCTCGAATATCCCAAAAAGTGTAATCATTTTTGTCTGTATAAACACTAGAAAAATTAAATGCCTACTGATTGTGTCTCAGTGCATTTGTGAAAAATGATAGCTAAATATTTTTATCAAGTTACTAAATAAAAGCATGCACTTTCTTGCACAATTGCCACTGTTAGCTTTAATCAAAATAATAAATTAATTGTCAACTTCCATTAATTGACTGTTACTTATTTTTGAGCTGTCACTGATACAGCTCCTTAGATATACTCGAATTTGTTGCAGAATCCAAATTATGTGTGTATTTCTCTGTGGCCACATGTGCTTAGACATCTGCCGGTTGAACGCGTTACTGCAGCAGACCAGCCGACCCAGCGGTGTGGCTAATGCCCCATGCTTAAACTGTCGCTTTTTATTGGCAATCGCATGACGCACCCTTGTCGCTGCACTGATGCTGCAGCTATCATGACATTCTTTACCGACATCTATCATCTCTGTTATCATATCCAGTCTGTCATCAGCGGTCACGGTGTCTGGATTTGAGCAAGTTTCGTCCTCTATCGATCGAGCCACAATTTCTGTTAATGGTTTGCGGACGAGGACAACAGATTGGTGAACTCCTGTCCTCGTCCGCTTGGCTGTAGCTGCCCAGTGCTGTCAACAACTCACTTCGACCGCCTATCATGATGCTTGCAGCGAAAGTGTTAACTGCGAAATACGAAAGCGCGAAATCTGTCCAAGTGTAAAGTGCGAAACAAAGTGCGAATGTTGCTCGCATTTTTTATTTCGCAGTTTGCCCTGTCTCACTGCAACGACTGATCAGCCAACTGACGTGTCTGATTAATTGTCATTGGCCTAGTCTATCTATAACCTGCAATCTTGTTTATTTATTTATTCATTCATTTCTATTGTGATCAGTGACAGCTCTTTCTAAAGCTATTAGCTTGTTTTCGTATTTTCAATATCCCAGCACTAGAGACCACTAAAGGAGACCACTGGGACGTCCTCGTATTACATGGATGAAAACCATTCAGCAGGATCTGAAATCCAGCGACCTCAATATGGACGATGCAGCTGACCTGGCTCAGAACCGTCCACTCTGGAGATTGATGTCTACGTTCGGCCCTAGGCACCCTTAGTGGTGCTTGCCAGAAATGATGATGATGAGCACTAGTGAGGCTCCTCCTGTCTTAGTTCTGTTTAAAAACAGTTTTTGTTCTTTTGGTTCTATGTCAAATTAAACCGGCAGCTTTCCTGTCAGTTTTCAGTTGCAAATTACATATCACATCGTATCACATGGTGGAAAATACACATATGCCGACATCATTTTATGTGCAGTTATTAGAAGCTCAGAAATCTACAAATATATCGCAAAATGGCTGCTATGACAAGTGTAAAAAAGATGCCGAAAGATAACGTACAACGGCTTCTTTGCGATGCTTCTTTGCTACTTTGCCAATGATGTAGATCTGCTCCGGCTGCAATCCAATTGCCTGATAGACTGCAATATCTTTGCTTGAACCGTACGCCACGCAAATATTCAGCTGTGCCTGCAAAACAGCAACGCTTGGTTCTGTTGACTTTGCAACAATGTAACAAACATTCACATTCATCAGTGTTACAGCATCACATAACTGCTGCCAATAAAGTAAAGCAAAAAAGTGGTTATATTTTTGCATCTGCTAAGTTTCGTCAGCTGGATTATGAAACAAACTGTGAACAAATTTTGATGAAATTTTGGGGAGGGTTGGACCTTTCCCAAAAAAGAATTAATTAGATTTGGATTCTTTTGTGTATTCTGGATCACTATACAAGAGGAATCTTTACTAACTATGTGATAAAAAAATCAAATAATCAGTTCTCGTCTTGTGGAATAGAATAACAAACACTACAACTCTTCATGTATTCATTCACAAATTCATCTGAGCAGCGGAAGCATGGTGAAAAGTGGGCAAGGGAGCAACCCCCACCTCCTAAACTAAGTTAAGCCTAATAGAAATTTTTCTTCTATCATTTGAAGAAAACTATCTTCCAATAATAAAAAAAATCTGGTGCTAAAAATCCCCCATTTTGTAGACATTTAGCAGCAAAATTATAACTTTGTTGAAAAACAGCATCTTCCTGGAAGTTTTTTAGCCTTCCCCCAAAAAACTTTTTAGGCCACAATGCTGCTGCCTTTCAGTGGTCTGTTATCAGCTCAAAACAGAGCAACCGGTGCGCACGGTAACATACTTCCTGAACGAGGTTGCGCAGGTAGTTCGTCTTCTGGCGCAGAGGCTCAGCGGACAGACCGTCCATGAATGCAACCATCCCATGTGGAAAGTTATGCCGAGCCAGCCAGCTCACCACTATTCTCTGCTGCATGTCAGGACGAGCCGTCACATAGATTATCAGATAGCCAAGCTCGTGCCAATGCCTAACAAATAACAGCAGGAAATGATAAGAAATCACTAACGACAACAGAAATGAATAAAAATAACAGTAACAATGGCTTTGGTAACCTTCGGATCAATTAACTCTTCCGGCATTTCATTCCTCACCAAGCGGGGCGAAAGACTGACAGATGCAAATAGATTCATTAGGTCGAAGAAACTTACAGTAATACATTCATCAATTACGACCAAATAATTGTTTGTAACTCAACGTTTCGACTTCCACCGGAAGTCTTTGTCAAGAGAATGAAAACAATCATTTCTTCTTCCAGTTCTTGGCACAGTAAATGTGACGAAGACTTCCGGTGGAAGTCGAAACGTTGAGTTACAAACAATTTTTTGGTCGTAATTGATGAATTTATTACTGTAAAGACTGACAGATGTTTCAGGAGACTAACAATAAGCTACATATCTTTTTCCAATGAGTCTCTCTAGGGTCCATTACTACAATTCGGTTTTCTTCTAAAGAACAACAACAACTACAACAACAACAACAAGCCTCCAAACTCCACATAATTCAAGTTGTTGTAAATTTGCCATAAAACATGCTGTGCAACAAGGTGTAAAAAAAATCCACAATAAATCAGAAAAAGACAACATACAAGTGCTTCTGACTCTAACGACCAAATGCGTCAAAATTTCTACAGCCTGTCGTACAACTTCTTGTCCAACGAGTAAATCAAAGCAATGGAATTTGAGCTATAACCAACCTGACAACATCGACCGCTCCTGGCCGTACTTTGGGGTCTTTGCCCATGATGGAAACGCTTGCAGTGAAGGATCCGTCAATGCTGAACACTGCGGCATCAGTGTGGGCTGGCAGAACTGTCAGGTAGAAGTCACAGCAGGTATGATCGCCTCTGCACACATCACAACGTATATGGTGATTTAGTGGCATGATGAACTTACGATCGAAAAGTCGGGTGCGAGTGGTTACAATAACGATGCGACAGGTAAACACTCAGCGTGGTCGGAGTCAAAGGACCCTTAAAACGGAGTTGTTATGCTCCGTTGGACGCTTCTTCACAATCACATAAGCATAAACTATCACATATGCAACATAAGCAACAGTACGGTAAACTCAGCCGTGCGGGGTAAATAAATTGAGTATCGACCTGCTTGGCTATAACATTAACCCCTTGACTGCTATCATGACGACGTGCGTCGTCACGATATGTGTATTGCGCCCGGCTGCATGACGACGCACGTCGTCCTAAACTATATATGCCGGGTTGCCGTGCAGCAGTAGCCAATACATCATAGTTTAGCAGTGGCGACTTCAAGTACTTGGCCACGCACACTAACCCACTTTCAACCAATAGCAGCGCTGGATCATGCGGTCGCCCGATGACGCTGAATGTTGATGCAGGCTGCTGCAGCTGACACAGATCTAGTGTTGGCCTACTGTATTGTGCATTTGTAAACTGTTTTGCGAGATGATGTAACTATGATTAGACGAAGATTCTGTTGTCATGGCAAGCAGAAAGCTTACGTATAATGCTGCGCAAGTTTTACAGCAGTTGGCAGACTCTGAAAGCGAGATTTCTGTGAATGATGTTGCACTGGAACCAGACACTACGAAGTCTGAAGATTGGCCCGTCTCACAGAAAAACATTTTTTGTCTCATACGCCAGAAACTGCCAAAGGTCCAAAGAAGAATTTCTTTACCAGACGCTGCCGTGTCTGTCACAAGAACGGACTACGTAAGGAAGTCACATACGTGTGTGAGCAGTGTCCATCTCATCCGACATTGTGCCCAGCGCCTTGCTTCAAGCTGTATCATACAAAAAAGACATAGGGCCTACTGGCAGCAGTAACTTGGTAGTCTTGGTGAATTTTATTTGACAGTCAAGTCATTTCTGTAGTTGTGCTTTGCATTACTGTTCAGACAGTCATTGTTATGCCGAAACCTGTTGTACTGGTAGGTCTACGCGTAGTTGGACAATGGGCGATTTTCGGTTTTTCGGTTATTACATATCGCAGATAGATGCAGAAATTTTTGTTGGCTGTATATATGCAAAACATCAAGAAAATTTCTGCATTTTTGGCATATACTTTTGTAAATAATAGCTAGAAATAGTATGCAAGTAATATGCACCCTCTCTTCTAACACTCATATTACCCCCAATATAGCCCGTAGCACAGCACCATTCATTTCCGGTAGCAGTCAAGGGGTTAAGTACCATAAGTACTCTTAGTTACTTAGTTGGACTGATGCAGTACCATAGCTGTGCCTTTTTAGTCCTAAATTTGAATTGAAGTTGTTTGACAGATTCTTAGCACTGTGTGTGCTTGTGCTGATAGTGGGCTACAATCTGCTTGCGGCTTCCTCACAGTACACTGAAGACGGTCATAGGAGGACTGTTGGCTGAGTTGAAGCGGCTGCAGCTCAAAGTACCGGCACTTTCTGTGGCATCGGCAATCAGCGATCGTCTCAGTTGCCTTATAATCAACGGCAACAGTCAGACAGAACTCGGTGGCAGCGTCGTTGATCGAGCTCTGATGTACAGTGAGCTGGCTCGCAGGGAAACGTTTACAAAGTGGCCCCATGGCAACTACAAGTATGTACTGATAAGTAAACCATGCCTAATCGATCAATTCACATGATGTACATTATAAGTTTATTGCAGTGAGATACTTCTTTCATTTAACTTTTGTTAAGTCAGTCTTAGGTGATCATAGTTGAAACATAGCAACATATGTTTTATTGTGCATGAATTTTGGCCATATTTTTAGAGTTTATGATTTAAAAGGTACTCATAAGTTTTTTGAAGTTATCAGAATTTTTGACATATTTTATACATTATTATGCAGCAGCAGTTTGAAAAATTGCAATGTAAAAAATAAACTTAGCTTTGAAAAGTTGACATTAAATGGTGAGTTAAAGACAAATAGCAGTGATAATGGCCTGGTTGTTTTGCAGATGGGCATTGCCAGAGCCAATGGCTCAGGCAGGATTTTACTATCAGCCGAGCTCAACGGGTGATGACAGGGCAATGTGCTTCACGTGTAACGTTTGCCTCGTCTGCTGGGAACCTACGGACGAGCCATGGTCTGTAAGCCAGCTTTTGTGTAATTGATGACTGTTGGGTAGCAGATATTATTTGGCCTGTTCTGTTAGATTGTTGGTGGTGTTGTTGGCACGAGCTAATACAGACTTATCTTGTTATTGGTGGTAGTTTATCAGTATAAATACTTTGTTTTACAATATTTTAAAACAACTACATAATACATATTTCTTCTTTTGTGATTGTTGTTCTGTTTTCATCAGTGTTGCAATTAATGCATAAGTGCAATATTTCATTATACTTAGCAGCATTCACATTTGATTAATGCTTTGATGTTCTTTGTCAGGTCTGAGCATGAACGTCATTCTCCACAGTGTCCGTTTGTCAAAGGCGAATTCACTCAAAATGTTCCATTATCTGGTAGGTGCAACTGCATTTAGCTGGTGAATATTTGTAGTCAGTTGTAGGCCTACCTGTTTACCAGTTCTAATAATAGAACCTTTCTGTGTGTCAGAAAGTGTTGTCAGCACTCAGCAATGCAAGATATTTAAAGTCATTACACGACTGATACATCGTTTCAGTTTATATGAAAAAGTGTGTTTTATAAGTTTCTGTCTTTATATGCAACCAGTTTGTTATTAATAAATAAGTATAGATGGAACATTCTTTCATTTTTTATCAATAAGTGATGTAGAAAAATTACATGCATTCTCTGATTATTGTGCAGTTACTTGCGCTACGGAGCCAGCCCAGCGACATGGCATCAATGATGAACAGGTCGGATATTTGCTTAGTTTTTCACAATTTTAGCATACTGGTACTAATTTAAGCAGATTTTATGAGACTGGGAGTTTCCCGTATCAGGAAATATAATATCACATAAATGATGGAATACTTTTTTAGCAAAATTTGTGAATGTATTTTCACTGGCATTTTTGTATATCAGCTGTTCATACTTTATAGTTTTGTAGCTTTTTTCATTTGAATGGGTCTTCAGTTTAAGCTGTATCTAAATAGCCCATTAGATTTGCTAATATAGAACTTTTGTTTAATACACATTAATTATGTTGTTAAACTAATGATGAATATTTTTGCAAGTTTGCCTTTCAATAATGTTGTTTGAAATTTGTTTATAATTATTTTACAGTTTGCGCAGTGGCTGTGTGTTCCTGTACATTAGATTGAATGTGTGAGTACGACCACATCTCAGCATCTGATAGCAACGTCAACGCTTCATGGAAACATCATTGTCTGGGACGTTGAAACACATCTGAAGGTCTGTAAAGAAGTTTTTGATAGTGCAGGCTGATCAGTGCTTATACAAAAGCAAAAAAAAGGTACATTGTGATCTTGTTTGAGGCTGATGTGTATCTTGTTGTCGCTGTTGCTGACATTTACTAATTATGTACTTTGTTGGCTCTCAAGCTGCAAGCTATGTAGTGATTCTGAAATTCAAGCAGCATGTCTGTGGGCTGTATCTGGCTTTGCACTTTGCGAGCATGTCGCCTAATGGCTTGTTTGTTTGTTAAAGGTCCGTGGACGCCAAAATTAACATACACATTTTATCCACTTTCTTGAAATTGCAGAATTTTCTGATAAATTTGACAGTACTATCGACGTCTACTGTTTTGTCAACACGGATGAATTTACCTTTGAAGTCGACGATCTACAAAAACGACGTAGAAAACGCACCACCATGATGTCCTGTGGTGACGTCATGAGTTTACCCTATAGATGTCATGAATATTAATGTCCTAGCTTAGAATGATGACGTTGGCTAGGATATTAATATTCATGATCTATATGGACCAGGGTCATGACGTCACCGCGGGCACTGATAAATTAGAATATTTCGCATAATGTAACGTAATGCCGCATTTCGTTTGAAATCACACATTAATTAATTAATAGGAGCTCAAATCGACATATTATATATGCGAGGTTGAATGTCTAATTTAAATCTACAGAAATTGCGCGAGTAAGTTTGACCGTGGCCATGGACCTTTAATTGTGCAGTGTATGCTAAAGCTCGTGTTGTGCTTTGTCAGAATGCAGTTGTTGTGAAGTTGATGTGATTTTTTACAGAAGCACATGTCGTTTATGGTTGATCTGCAAGATACTATTATCCTCGCTGAGTTGAATCGTGTTATATTGGAAAAGCAGCTTGCACAGCTTGAACCTGCTTTGGACGTTAGGTATGATTATTGCTAAGACTTCTATAGACTGTGGATTTTAATTTTTTTAGATACTAGCTATAGATATCAGGTAGTTAAAATTGTTCTGATCTAGATTTTCTCACATTGGAGTTATAAATGTAATTCAGTTTACTGAATGATAATTCTGCCTGAGAATGGGTGCTGTACACAGATCAGAGCTACGTTTTAGTCGTCACGCCTGAGTGGAGTGAGATTACATGGCAGTTGTAAAACTCCAGACACTGCAGTGACAGATAGGTGACAAAAGTAGATTATGACATAAGTTGACATTCTGTTTGCTTGCTTGCTTGCTCACTTACCTACATCGTTTCAGTAACTAAGCTGCAGTTATTGACGTATTAAATTTAATATATTTGATCTAGTATGAATACTGTGAAAATGGTGCATTACTGGAGAACATTTCTTGTCATGAGTGCTCAGTTAAGGCTGTTTGGTCCTAATGTTAGAGATGTTAGTATTAAATTCATTTCAGTTTGATTACAACTGTTTCTGATTGTTAATTGATAATTCTGTGTGTTGTTGACAGTGTGTCCACTAGTGATGTTACAGTTGCCTCAGAGATGACTGCTGACCCATTACCAACATCATCATTGCGGCCCATGCCTCTAGTCGCTAACAGTAAGTCGCATTATTTAATTAGCCATCGTGATTCATGATTTACGGTTGGTTTTTAGTTCTTGATCAGTCAGTCAGCCTAGCTCGTAATATTCGTGATGTCTATGCCTGTGTGAGTAATTCATCTGTGATCAGCATCGTCTAATAACGGCTGTCATTACTAAGCAATGAGTGAATGTAAACTGGTGGTTATACTTAAAACTAAAAGAATAAGAAACCAGCCCTTAGTCATTTGAAGTTTTGGTTTGGTCATGTACTTGATGTCACAGTTATTAGTGCACATTTTAGTTGCTTGGATGCTGGACAGGAAGAGCAATTTGTCTTCTCTGTGGCTTTTGTTAGCATTTAGCTGGACTGATAGAATTCATTTCATACGTTGCCATAGTACTGAGCAACTACAGAAATAGTATTTTTTGTCGATTTTGTTATGTGATGATCTCAACCTTCGCATTTCTGACATTAGGAGCAAACAGTCATTTCCTCATCACATCATTCACTGGTGGCAAAAGTTTGGAGGAAATTAATCAATGCATGCCATACATGTTGCAGAAATGGCATCCCATTATGGATTGTCACGTGCCCCAAGAGTGTCCAACAACAGGTTATTTGCCTTGAGGTGCTTAAATCTGGCTCTCGTTGCTCATTTCCACAACCAACAAGAGATGCTTTTTTTGTATAAATTGTTCATTCACAGAATGGTTGATTGTATGATGTAATGGCATATGATGTATTACATACTATTGCATTGTGTAATGTGCAGTATTGCTGATTATGTTTTTGTAGGGGTTGGTTCGTCGTCGGAGCTGTACGTGTCGGCAGTTAGCGTGCTGGATGATCCACAGCAGCTGATGGAGGCCTCAGTGCTCTGGCAGGAGCCGAGTAACTCATTGTCAGCATTGGTGGTGGCAGCAACCATATTCACCGATGTCTGTATGAGTACAGATGAGGTGTTGCTTGCCGCGGGCTGCGGTGGATTGCCAACAGCTGGTTGGTCGACAGACAACAGCAACGTGCAGGTGTTGAACAGGTTGAATGAGGCACTGCGGGTGGCCGAGCCATCAGAACCATCCTCATCCATTCTCGGCAGTCTAATGAACCACAGCCCACCAGACGTCCACCATGTTGCCACTTGCCTCATTGTCTACGATATTCCGCAGGCGAAGCTGTTGCCCGGTGCAGCATGTGTGAATGTTAATACAAAGCTGAAGACTGTGAGTGGACCGGTGATGACTAGCGGTGGCGGCATTTCCATTTCTCTGGTGCCATCGGGAGGTGGAAGCAGCAATATCGGTGGAGGTCCTACATTCACTGATGTGAAAGACTTAGATAACAGCGATGACGACTACGATGTCCAGATCATTGGCGTGACGCCAGCGATGTCTCCACCGAAGATGTCTTACGACGCTAGCAATATCAGCGGAGTTGGTGGAAGTGGGAAGGTTTCCCCAGGCAGAGATACAGCAGAACATCTGAGTGGTAGTGAAGCAGGTATGGTGATACAGTGTGTTGTTCTGCCGTGCACAGCACAGTACGTATCATGCTTTCTGCCGACAGCGCATGGCGAGCGTGTTTTTGTTGCGACCGCCCCGCTGTCTGCAGACACACGACTGGACCACGCCTGGCAGCGTCATGGCGGTGGAGCTGCATCTGCCAGAGATGGTACCACAGCTCATCTGTTTGTGTTCAACGTCGTTGTGAACAGTGGGGTAGTAATGCTCGAGGATACGCCACATCTCTCATCCACTGTTGCTGATGCTAACAATGCCGTGATCTTTGCCTCGCTGTTGCCGACTGATGTTGGCCAGTCGGACGAGTACGATTCAAACAGCAACGAGCAGACAAGCACGGTTGTAGTTACAACTCTTGGTGGTAGCATTCAGGTCATCTCCCTCGCTGACTTGTCTGTGTTGAGTGTGATATCCGGTGATAAGTACAAAAGTGCCATCTACTGCTGTGGGATTGATAGACTCTGTGCGTGCACAGCCAACAGTAAACTGCACTTTTTCACTATCAGCAAGTCAGATGCGGCTGCGACGGACGAGTTGGATGACGTTGATGCACTGATGTCAGTAGCTGCTGTTGATGATGTCAGGCCTAACAGTGACACTGTGATCAGTAGTTCGACATCTGCATCACCATCGGTCAGGTCCACTGCTGCAAGGCACAAACTAGGTATTGCCTTCAATTTTCTTGCTCTCGTGGCTGTTATATTTTGTTGCCATCCTAACAGGCTGCATTACAGGCCGGGCCTAGTTTATCCATTTTTCCATCTGTCTGTCTGACCCAAAGTAAACAAAACAAAAATATGTAGTCAGCAGCACCAGTGGACTATAGCACTGTGGACTACATCACTGTGCCCGCAATTGGAGTAGGATGGCCAAGCCAGCAGTATGCCATGCCACATATGTGAACAGAGATCAAGAAAAGGACTACACCTTCACAAAGGACTCTGCTTTCACGTTTTTGTACAGGATGACATACACCAGAGTTTGGCATGGTATCGCAACAGAATAACGAGAAACCAAGACCAGCCTGAACCGGCCACATGTCAGCGATGTGGTCAGGCAGAGTAGATGCTGGTACACTTAATGATTGAATGTCCGGTATTGGTAGATGCACGCGGCCACCATTTCGATGAGGATGATCCTATCACTTTTCTGTTCAGTGAACCCAAGTTAGCACTCAGTTACCTGAGGGATGCTGGCCTCACCGATCTGGTCGCGTATGATCCTTGATTGAGTGCCAGAAGAAAACAACAGCAACTAGTCAAACCAAAATTAGTGTAGATGTTTTCCAGTGTGCCAATTTTTGGTTTGTAATGTAAGAGGTCAGTGTGGATGGCAACATATTATGCAAGCACTGGGCAGACATCTTTGCTGGTTGTTAGTGTTGTGCAGTGTAGTGGTTATAGGCAAATGGATTGATTGTGGTATTTTAGTGTTACGATATGAGTTAGTAATAAAAGACTGGTTAGCAGGTAGCATAGTGAAGCATTTAAATATTCTTTGCTTAATTTGCAGAAATATTCATCACCCCTGAAATTCTGCCAAATTTGACTGTAACACATGGATTTAACATGGATATTTGAGCTTGTATAACTAACGCTGTTTATTGATGGAAAGGCGCATAATATGCCAAAAGTTTTGAAATTGTCTACAGAAGTGTACAACTTGCATGTCTCAGCATTTAAATATTCTTTGCCTGATTTACACAAATCTGCCCCACCCCGAAAGTCATGCTAGATTGGCAGTAATACATAATTTAAGTTGATTTTCATTCAGCATTCAGTGAAATATCAACAATCATTAACACATATTTGAGTTTAGATGAAATTCGACATAGGCAGTTGCTCAGCTTTTGCATTTGTAACCATCATCAGTCTTTTTAGCCAGCTGATCGATCACTGAGCCAATGTGTTCAGGATCAGCTGAGCCCAGCATTCGATTAGCACACGTTTTAGCAGGTCAGTTACTGAAATTTTGTGACCATGTTATCTGTTGCAATGCCCCCACACTGAATAATTTACAGAATTTAAATCTGGACTTTTTGGCAGTGAGTTTTTGAGTTAATGAACTCTGACACATGGGAGTGCAGGCAAGTGCCTAATTTTAAGGGTAATGAAGATTTATGCAAATTAAGCAAAGAATATTTAAATTATCTGCTGTGCAACTTTGGCCCTTTTTGTCTATAACCTTCTAAAACTTTTGACATATCACACACCTTTCTACGGGTAACCGTCGCTGAGTTATCAATGCTCAAACAGATCCGGTTTATTTTGGCCCACCCTATATGTACAGGTTTCTTTGCATCGATTCTTTGTCTGAGTGTTTCTGAGAAAGGTGTGCTGTGATTTATTAGTCCGCCCGGGAAGGACTTATGTTTTACTGCAGATGTTTTTTTTTCTTACGACGCGAGATCTTCGAGATGCGTGGGCCGACCAGCGTGAAATTTTGCACGATGGTCAGTAATAGGTCCTATTTTATAATGCCGGTCCAAAATTTTGGTGGGCGCACCCCAAAAAAATTTCAGGGGCCAAAAACATGCAAAATTTGGCCCAATTTCGGACGACTTCAAAGTTCAGCGGCGAATATCTCCGAAACGAATGAAGATATTCAAAATCTGATTTTTACTTTATCTACAGCGATTCCTCCTGTGTTAGGCGAAACAAGTCCGGTGAACTTTGGTCCAGTGACCTTGGAGATCTCGATGTGAACTCATACCCGCCTAAAGCGCATTATTTGGAAGAACATATTTCGGCCCCTACGGGGTGCTGCGCCCCCAAATTTTTACACATGCTAGAGAATGACCAAGTCTTACTAGCGCACCCCCCATCGGGGACAGCGGCCCCCCTTACAACTTTTTCAAAGGGGAGTCAAAAATTGCCTTAAAATGTAGCGTATTAGACGAAGGATCTTTGGAGCCAAAGGGAGTAGCTTCATGAGACTTTGCCACGTGACGTGCTGCTAGATGGGGGTGATGACGCGGGTACAACTTTTAGGGGGCACTGCCCCCTTAAAATTTGGGAGTGCAAAAAATGCGCAAAATTTAGTACGTTTAACAACAACTTTTGACTTTGAGCGCAAATATCTCTGAACTGCATAGGAATATCGACAAGCGGTAAACGGTGTTATCAAATACAATTAATTCCGCGATGTATAAAAAAAATTGTGTGAACTTCAGTCCACTAACATCAGAGATTACGCGGCTAATGTTTACCCACTAAAATCAAATTTTTCGGAAGGCCATATTTTGGCCCATAGGGGTGCTGTGCCCCCACATTTTTACACGCGCTAGAGAATGACCGAGTCTTTCTAGTGCACCCCCCACCGGGGACAGCGGCCCCCCCTTACAACTTTTTTTAAAGGGGAGTCAAAAATTGGCTTAAAATGTAATAAATTAACGCTTATTACTTCGGAGTTAGGGGGTGTAGCTCGAAGAAACTTTGGCACTTGACGTGTCTCTATGTTGGGGTGTTAAAGCAAGTACAAATTTTGGGGGCACCACCCCCCCTTAAAATTTGGGAGGGCAAAAAACGTTTAAAAATCGGTGCGATTTACGACAACTTTCGAGTTTGAGCGCAAATATCTCTGGAACCAATGAAGATAACGACATAATCTAAACGGCGTTGAAAAAAAAATTTGTGAAATTCCGTCCACCACGAACCAAGTTATAAGCACTAATGTTGACCTACCCTAAGTCGACAGTGCGCGTTCGGCGTATGCCAATGCATTTGAGTTTGGGCCACATGACTCTGATGTCGGGGAAATTCTCCCCGCCTTTTTACCCCCCCTCCCTAATTTCCCCCAATCGGACTTAGGGCGCCGGGCGGACT
>Ga0209367_1000253_pt1 | contig 46386 bp, 29 predicted proteins | sample WorMetLIZISLAND2_FD_187412 | JGI IMG/M metagenome (GOLD analysis project Ga0209367, IMG submission 187412) | Marine gutless worms symbiont microbial communities from Max Planck institute for Marine Microbiology, Germany - Olavius geniculatus... ... | reverse complement strand
AAGTCATGCTGTCACCAGGGTTAGCTGTCCACTCTTGGCACACTATAGTCTGCATCCACAACTGCCCGAATATGATGTTTCAAACAATTTGTTGCCTGCATCCATATTGTAAATGTAGTCAGTTACTAATTTATGTAACTTCAGATATAATGAAAACTTTCACTACATCCGAAATATTTGATTTGCAAATTGCAGCCAAACCACTGCAGCTAGCAACACGGTCAGAACTTACCAATTGATGCACTATCCAACGGTATTATTGCCGACCCCCATGACTTACTATAGCCACAATACATATCGTTAATCAGTAATCAGTAATGTAGATAAATAGATGCAGGCACTAAAAGTCCCTCTATATCCATATCATGATATAATAAATTATACTAATAATCTAATCACTTTTTTCGACATACTCCGATCTATCTCCAGTTCCAGCTAATTCAGCAGTCCAATCATACATAACTTCTTGTTGTGCCCAAAATCTATCAAGCTGCACTTTAAATATATCAATAGACTGTACATCAACTACACAATTAGGTAAACTATTCCAGATATTCACACTACGTGCTGAAAAAGAATGTTTTCTGAAATTGTGAGTAAATGTTTGGTTATGCAATTTAAATTTGTTACCTCTAGTTACTGAAGTCTTATTGAAGTGTAATGTAAATGCGAATTTTTTGTCATAAATATCAGATGACAGACAGATTCAGTGAGTTTCTCGCTGACATTGTGCGCTTTATAAATTAAATTAAATTTACAGATGGACAACACAGTGTGACAACAGCCTCACAGTGGTGTCACGAAATACCATACTGACTGCATCAACTGCAGTGGCAACAAAATATGATCAGATCAACTACAAATGGTTAGGGTTAAAACTAGAGTTAGTGGTTCTTAAGTGGTTAGGGTTAGCAATCGGTTATCTAAAAAGAGAACATGGGCTCTTGCACGTTTTCTATAGCATTGTTAAGACAAACATATTCTGAATTCCATGGTCTTGGACGGCATGGATCCAAAACCCTATATCAAATTTTGAGTCCAGATAGCCTGTAAGCCTGGATACAAAAATGCTGTTCTTTCGCATTTGCTTTTCTGTTGTTATCGCACTGCAGCGAATCAGTGAAGCACTAACTGCGAATAGGCTGCAGCTTTACCACGTCTCTGCACTGGATGCCGATAAGCCACACAATGCAGCCATTCTTCGAGCCACGTATAAGTTACAAGCGCGTTGTCAAGACGCTCTGAGTCCTGTACGGCGTCTGCAGTCACTCTAGATCATTATCGGCACTTCACATCACCAACGCATCCCAACATTTCACCTAAGCTCCTCCAGTCCACCCCTCGACACCCCTGCCTTCGTTCGTTCGTGACAAACGACTACGATGTTTTTGAGTGACGTCGTTCTCATGTCCGTAAACAAAGCTCATGGGTTTTCCCAGCGTCACGGTTTATCCCGCGAATAATCGGGATTTTCGTCAGTCCTACCATTTGGTTCTACCCGTTGTTTAAGCATCACCAGTTCACCAGTCCATCGCGTTTCCGGTTGATTTGTTTGTATTGTTGTGCAATTTTGTCGATAATAAGGCATTATAAAGATGCCTCCGAAAAAAGCGGCTGAGCCGAGCAAGAAAACAGAGGCGAAAAAGAAGGAAAAAATTATTGAGGTATTTTTGTAGGCTGACTCAAAGGTTAAGAATAGTTGTCACAGTCGGACGTTCACTTCATTTTGCCTAATAAACAGCATGATCCATGTCAAATCCGATTCCATAAAGCTGAAGATCAATTTTCTTTCGTTGTATATCTGGTTGCCCTATTTACAGTCCAGCTGTCAATTGTGAATGATGAGATGCAACATTTTGCATGTTTTATGATGCGTTTACTAAAGGTGTGTTCGTAACTATTACAGGATAAAACGTTCGGACTGAAGAATAAAAAAGGTTCAAAGCAGCAGAAATTCATTCAGCAGGTTCAGCATCAGGTCACTCAGGGCGGAAAATCCGCAAAACAGGTACAGTGCAGAATACGTGTGATATATTAGCGTTGATTGCAGCGTTCGAAGGCAGCGTTGATGTAGCGTCAATAGCAAATAGAAAGTGGCATTAACCCTATAGCGTTTAAACGCTAGCGTTCATGTAGCGTTGACGAGCGCATGGAACAAGAGCTTCAGTGACCTAGTGTACATAGAGAAAGCGGCATTAACTCTATAGACGCTGTAGCGTTTAAACGCTAGCGTTGATTATAGACGCTATAGCGTTTAAACGCTAGCGTTCATGTAGCGTTGATGTAGCATTGACGAGCGCATGGAACAAGAGATTCAGTGACCTCGTGTAGCTGGTCAGGGGGTCAGGGGCTTTCACACAGCAACAGCAACTGACAGGGTCTGACTTCCGGTCGCGGAGAATAAGCCATTTCCACGAGGTTACTGAATCACTTGCTCCATGTGCTATTGACGCTACATCAACGCTAGCGTTTAAACGCTACAGCGTCTATAGCGTTAATGCCGCTTTCTCTATGTACACGAGGTCACTGAATCTCTTGTTTCATGCGCTCGTCAACGCTACATCAACGCTAGCGTTTAAACGCTATAGGGTTAATGCCGCTTTCTATTTGCTATTGACGCTACATCAACGCTGCCTTCGAACGCTCTCTTCGAACGCTGCAATCAACGCTAATATATCACACGTGTACAGAATGCTGTTCTTCTTTACTTATAGGTATTATTACACGCGGAAGCAGCTACTGCTTTGTGCGTCTTAGTTATCACAATTCTGTCTGTCCATCTGTCACACGGGTAAAACGTTGCAAGCTAGGATGAGCAAATCTTCACTGTCAGCTGCCTGGAAGACTCTAGTTTCAGGAACCATAAAGCTTTTCCATAAATTCGAAGGGGGTCACCCGAACTAGGGCACTAAATGAGCCCGAAAAAAAATTGCAACTTTCAGCCAATACGTCGCTGTATCTCAGTACTGGTAACGGTTTGAGATAGGGCCTAGGTTACTGTTAATCACTAATAGGAAGTCGTACACTGGCTCTCGATTGGTGCTGAATTCGATGACCATGGATGACCATGAATGCCAAAATAGGGGGTTTTTATGGATTTTTTTGGCAATTTCAGGCTGCGAGACAGATTTCAAGAGCAATTGAGATAGACATGGAGAAGCTTCATGTGAAATTATCAGCATTGAACATAGATTTTGACGGTTCAAGTCTCGATTTTCTAGGTTCAAGAAAACCTGTGCATGAGGGCATCAAAGAGTGGTACTCCCATAAAAGTCGTTATTTTGCCGTTTGTGTTGGCCAGTTTTTCATGAAAATGGTTGCAGATAGGCATGGGCATGCTGCCTATCACAACAAGCACTACTGATGAGCTTTTCAGTCGTATCAAGATTGATGACTTTGAAAGACCCTGAACTTCCAAGATAAGGGATTTTTATTGAGTTCTGCGATCTTTGGCTGCAGCACACACTCTAAGAATGAACTGCAATGAAATGGCTGGAGATAGACTGACAGTTTGTGAACAGGAACTGCTATCAGCTTTTGTGTGTGTCGTGAGCATTAGCTCAAATTTCTTGCTGGTATTTGTTTTTCCAGTAATGTGTTTATTATCTTAGTAACCAGTCATTAACTAGTGTTTATAACTGGATGGAGAAATCAAGGAAAATAACCAAATAAGTGGATAGAGAATATAAAACAAGACATAGACACAAGGAACATACAGTTTGATGAAGTGATGACCATGTTGCAAGACAGAGTCAAATGGAGAGGTATAATAGCAGCCTTATCGTCATACTGATGGAAGAGAAAGAAAGAAGAGAAGAGAAGAAGTTTGGGGAAGATGTCTAGCCTGTAAGAAGTTTTTCAGTAAAATCTGAAAAATGTTCTTGGGTACCAACTTACTGTGGAACTACAGTGAAAACAATAATCACAGTAAAGTAGTCAATAAACATTTTGATGCATATTATTACTCTGTAAGTAGTACCGGTAATTTGCAGTGATATTTTTGGCCTACTTCATTTTTGCTCCAGGCAGGTGATGGGAGCCACAGTACTGATTGGCTTGAATTACCGTTAAAACTAGATATAAACTGATATGAAGAAGTTTGTTAGGAGTGCTGGGTCAAATGTTGTGCAGTGAAGATTATGTACGATGTTTTTGCATCTTCAGTTGGAGAAGGAGAAAGCGGAGAAGTTGGGGAAGAAAGATGATAAGAAGAAAGCAGCTGAAGAGCTGAACGTGTTGTTTCGACCCGTCGAACAGAAGGTGACTAAAGGTGAGTATCATTTCAATTTGTTTGATTGGTTGCTGTTAGGTGATATTTCTGCTACACAGTGCTTTAGTTGTCTGACAAACGTCGGTTAGATGGGTAGGAAAACCACAGCTGCTTGGGATGAAACGTTGTCTGTTTGTCTGTAAAATTTGGATTGTTTTGTGATACATGTGTGAATAAAACATGTCAAAAATGCTTAACAAAATGTAGCACATTAATGTGATCTCATTATATGTAAAAGTTTGTATTAATATAAGTATTAGTTTACATTTTCTGTTGAGCAGCGTTTGTCTTGGAGGAAGATATACAGGTGTATGATGTTAGATGTTTGAGATGCTATGCAGTGTCTTATGTTTTTTGCTGTTACTTTAGGAGTGGACCCAAAGTCGGTGCTATGTGCATTCTACAAAGTCGGCCAGTGTATGAAGGGAGACAAATGCAAGTTCTCTCATGATTTGAGCATTGGCCGGAAAGCTGAGAAACGCAGCATCTATGAAGATAGGAGAGATGGCGGTGAAAATGGTAAGCAGTGATAATGGTTTTATGATATTTACTAAATATAATATCATTCCATTATGGTGATTTTGTAAATGATGCAATATATGTTGAAAGATTTAAGTGATTATGTACAGCATGGCAGTCAAGCTTGGCAGAATTTTGCCCACATCAGTAGATCAATACACTGTGTCCCAAAATTGGCGCTCCCTACCCTGCTTCATACAAGCTTAATTCAGTTTGTAGTTTATGGATTTTAGCGAAATATCATACACTGCACTACCTTAACATTACTTACGGTCACAACCATTATGATGTACGCACTTTACCATGTGTGCACAGTGTAACGTCATTGTGATGTCAGAGTTTTTTACATTAGGGTTACGTTCACTGCATTGTTATTGACAAAGGGATCAAGCAGCAGCGTACCTTCTTTAGACTAAGAGCTTGCGTCGAGGCCAAAGGTGGCCACTTTGAGCTCAAACTTTAAATGCGAGTTCAGAATGATTGTCTTCATGACTGTTTCAAATTTTGTAAATATCTTTCACCTATTAACTATTTTACACTAACTTATCTGAAGGAAGGGTGCTAATTTTGGGACACAGTGTACACACATATACCATTAGTTATCTCACTCAGCATAGCACAACTATGTCAACATATATGATCTACAGTCAAAGATTGTGTCATGTCAATTTCTTGCTTGATTTTATCTTTTCTTTTATCTTTTGATTTTATTTTTTCTTGCTTTATTTTGATTTTATTTGATTTTATCGCCTGGATGGCTTTTGCTACCAGTGCCTTTAGCAGGTATTGATGTGTTGAAAAATTGCTGTTCAGTAACTGATTGTATGAAAAGACACGGCTGGGTTTGATGTTTTTTTTTTGCAGATGGACATTTATAGTGATTTTTGTTTGAGTTTTCATCACACTGCTTCACGCAATTTTCAGACAGACGTGCTGTAACGATTACAGTTTGTCTCTGTCATGAGGCAGTGCAGTTGTCTAAATTATTGAGCACTGCCACTGCTGATACCGCTGCTGCTGCTGTTGACATGTAGAGACAATGGTTGATTGGGATGAGGAAAAGCTGGAGCAAGTTGTACAGCAGAAACATGCTGAGAGTGACATGAAGAAACCAAAAACTGAAATTGTAACTATACTCGTTGTTTATTTTTCATTTTATGGTCGTCGAAACAATTTTCTGTTGCTATAGTTGTTAGATTTGTGATGACTGCAGTTGTGTTTTGTTAGCAGTTTTATGTGAACATGATATTTTGTCACGATGTGGTCATCCGAGTTACAGTGAACATTGATTATTTTTTAAGTTGGCGTTTAGTACATTAGATCATGTATATTATGTTATATTAGCATATGCCATACATTTTGTCATATGGGCATCCTGAATGGGACTTACATTCTGTTTCTCTTTCTGTCCTGTATGGGCTGCTATCTCCGGAACAAAACAGCATACAAGAAACATTGGGTGTAAGTGTTCCCCAAGAGAGGAGTGACTGGTGTGTTGAATTTGGCAAAGTTCCGTTCAGTCTCACATCATACTCAAATGCCAGTAAAGCTCAGTATATAAAACCTGCAATGACACGCACTAATCTTACAGCATCTCGTCACTGTGTGGATAGGTTGGCTGTCACACGATCGGGTGTCTGTCCAATTGATGTGTGCAGATCTGTAAATATTTTCTGGAGGCCGTTGAGGCGAGCAAATACGGCTGGTTCTGGCAGTGCCCGAATGGTGACACATGTATCTATCGTCATGCACTGCCCCCAGGTTTCTAGGCGCAGCTTATTTTTGATCTACATAATATAATACTCATATTTTGTTATGTTGCGCTGTTGGTTTTTGCTTAATGAATTTATGCGAATTTACCTGTCATTAATATCAGGGCTGCAGTCTGCCTGTGAACAGCAAATCTCTATTTCTTAGTTTTTATATTTTGTGCGGAGGTCCCAGGAGCTATGGAATAGGCCTAATGTATGTCGTGGCTAAATGGCATAGCTGCACCTAAAGCAGGTCTTTAGTTTGTATGGTTAATTAGTTTGTATATGTAGGCATGTAGATGTATGTGTGACATGTGTGAATATTTTGTTTGTTTTTATTTTATCTGTCTGTTTTTAAGCAGTTTATTATTGTTATTTTGTTCGGTTTTGTTGTCAGTACCAGTGCAAGTGATTGTCTGGAAAGACTTACGTCCAAAATGTGCTATTATCACTCACTCACAAATGGGAACCCTCAGTTGTGTATTGTTGTTATGTTATGAAGGTTTTGTTCTGAAGAAAGATCAGAAGAAAGAGAATGCAGAAGAGGAAATATCACTAGAGGATCTCATTGAACGAGAGGTACTACTCACCTGTCAGTTGTTGTCTGTGTGTGTGTGTGTGTGTGTGTGGTCTGCATATTATGAGCTACTGATATTCAACTGTCCGTTGTTGTTGTGTGATGTATTTAGCCATTATTTAGTGAAGATATCCCCCCTGTCCTCCAGTAGACAGCATTTTCACATTGATGACTGTCTGGAGGATAACAGGGAAGATTATTAGAACTACCATTATGTTAATTACATATGCACGCGTATAATGGAGTTCTTACAATTTTAGGTTAACCTCATTTTTGTATTTTTGTGGTTTGTGTTTGTGTAAGTTTAAACTTACCATTCCATTATTGTGTTTGTGTGCATCCTGCCTAAAAAGGCCGTCTCTGAAATGACATAAACTGTGTCGTGTGGGACGTTAAATCCTACTCACTCACTCACTTAGTGAAGATATGGGGAAGAATTTGATGTTTTCGTTGACTAACAGTCTACATGTATTTTGTTATTCGACTTTGTTTTGTGCTTGTCTGGTTATCAGTAATGGAAGTTTGTTTGGACTGATGTGGGATGCAGTGTCATATTTCTAGCCCATCTGTACATGCTTGATGCATTGTAAAAATTACAGGTTTGGGCACTACTTACGTAAGTAACGTGCTGAGAAGTGCTTTACCAATAATAGGAGTTTAAGTTGACCGAAGCTTGCAGTAGGATACACAGCTTGGTCATTTGCAGATGAACCAAGTGTAGTGGTGAAGTTCGGAGAATGGCAACCAGCAGCTAGGAGTTCGATACTCTTAACTGCTAGACTACTTGCAATCAGAATTGACAGTCATTTATCACTTGAAGTTATGAAAATAGAATTAAATTTGCTATAATTGCATCTGGTTACAGAGAGCTGCATTAACATCACAGAACTTGACAAAAGTGACACTGGACACGTTCTTGAAGTGGAAGGAACGTAAGGTTGGTTTGTCTTTCAGTCACTACAGCTATATTTTTATCATCTAAGTAATAGCTCTTACATGTTTTTAGATATTTTTCATTGTATTGGCTTAGCTTGGTCAAAGGAGCTGCCTGCTAATCGAGCTAGCAATGTGTGTCCCAGACAGCCTTTTGTCATATCAATGACACTGGTCTTTTCAAATGCCATTTAAAAATGAACTATTTCAGAAAGCATTTTATTGTTTCTGATCATTTTTGTGAATGATGCTCCATAAATTATGCAATTTTCTTCGAAGTGTCAAACTTTTTTTGTCAGCTTGGCTGGCAGAATTTAAAGCTAAAAAGTGTTAGTTCAAGTGTAATTTATGGAAGGCATTTGGTCTCTTCATTGACATGTGTAAGCAGCAAGTTATACAGGTTGGACATGATGTCATGTTTCATGATGTTGTGTTGTGACAACAGAAACAGGAGAGAAGTGACAAAGCACGTGAGGACGCGGAGAAGAAAAAGGCAAATTATTCCGCAGGACGACTGCTTGGAGTCAGTTTACATGATTACGATCTTTGCAGTCTGGTTTATCAGCAAATAATTAGAGCTGTCGAAGTGTTAATTTTTTTTAATGCATTAACGCACTGCGTTAATTTTTTTTAACGCATTAATTAACGCGTTATTAATGCTCCCAGGCCTGTTGAGAGAAAGAACAGGGGAATAAGTTACCCTGGGCCCCGCTACGATTCGGGGCTTAGTCTGTAGAATATAGAAAGTTTGAAACACATTATAGCTAGCATAAAAATTTATAAGCCTGTCATGGGAATAATTACTTTTTACGTAAGTAGTGATGGAACGGCAACTACAGTTTAGTTACTTGAATTCAACTGCGGTTGTCAAATAATCACAGTTTAATGGAATATTAAAACTTCTGCTTCACAGAATTTAGTAAATTAAAATAAATTTATGTATGTGCGTTAATTTTTTTAACTCGCATTAATTTTTTAACGCACTTTAATTTATTAATGCGTTAATTTCACAGCTCTACAACTAATTAATCTTTGAGCAACCAGTCAGTTGATTAGATTTACTTTTACAGCAGAACCAAGGTTAATAGTAAACTTAGAATCAACAGGTTTTTTTAGACCATGGTTTACTCGTAGGTCACAAGTGACTTAATATATATTGACCTTTTTGTTTGTCATTGTGTCATCACTTGTGTCTGTGCTACAATGCAACTTTATTTTTGGACTTGAGTTTTACAAAAGGCTGATTTTTATTAGTTTTTTTAAACAAACTTTTTGTTTTGTTGAAGTGTACATTTGATTTGTTATGTTACATGGTAATGTGTGTTTAATTTGAGGAACTGCAATGTATTCTTTTCGTATTTAGGTATATTAATTGTCTGTATGTGCGTTTGAATTGGCTATGCGTGCAGCAGACACATCATTGGTTATTAGTATCCTGATCTAGTGGAACATGATGATTGTCTGCCTGTGTGTGTGTGCCTGTCTGTCTGTCAGTGTCTATGTTCGTTGCAGGATCGTTTTGGCCAAATCTTGTTTCAACCAGCTAAATAGAGGAATATGGCATTCCGGCATTTCCATCTCCACTTAGCTATATTGTGTTTACATCCAACCGATCCTTTTCTGTGGTTCCGAAACTTGGGCCTTGACACGAGCCTTGGAAGGCAGGATCATTGCTTTTGACAACATTTGCCTTTGATGTATTCTTCGGATTCCGTACACGACGAATGCTGATGTACGACTCCAAGCCGGCTCTCCACCGCAACTGCTGTCGCTGATCCAGGCGAGACGGCTTTGTTTCTTCGGGCACATAGCAAGGATGGGCGACTCACAGGATACACTCAGAGCCCTACATACGTCGATCCTCAGGTTCCCCAAGGACTGGAAGCACCGCCCAGGTCACACCTGGCTCAGGACCATTGAAGCTGACCTCCAGCCACTCAACCATGGATTGACTTCAGCACAGAGACTGGCAGAAGACCGAGGACGGTAGAGGCAGCTCATGGAGATGGCTATGCTTCAGTCGGGGGCATGCCCATGATGATGATGAGTGTGTATGTGTGTCTAACTGTAGATCAGTGGTCGTGAGATGTTCGAGTTTAACCCTGAGCTGGTGGAAGGTGATGATGCGGAGGCTGATGAATCGGCTTTTCAGCGGGAACCTCACGATGACGACGATGTACGTACATTTTTACAACTTAGTCATTGTTTTGTAATGAGTAATAATAACATTAGAAATTTCGGGCAGAGCCTAATGTGAGTTCGCCTAACGCTGTAAGTCTGATCGAGGAGAAATATGGGGGGGTTGAAATTCCCTTCATAGCAGGGTCACGTGGCTTGAACTCAAATGTCTTAGCATATGCAGAATGCACATTTTCGACTTGCAACATGCACGCCTATAACTTTTTTTTTATTTTGTCATTTGTCTTACTAGTGGACCAAAGTTACCCCTCAGGGACTGCAGCTGATTAGACCATTTACCAATTGTCGAGATCTCAGTCCATACCAGAGACATTCACAGTCAAAGTTGACAGTTGTCTTAGATCACACCAAATTTTAGACATTTATTGCTCTCTCAAATTTTGATGGGGTGCTGCCCTCCAAAATTGTACCCGCATTATCACCCCCACTTAGGGGAACATCATGTGGCAGTTTTATGGGTCTACTCTCACTACCACCAAAGTTACAGACTTGCATTTACTAAATTTTAAGCCAATTTTGTACCCTTTTGAAAAAAATTGTCGGGGACTACCATCCCCGGTGGGGGTGTGCTAGTAAGATTTTGTCATTTTCTCGTGTGTGTAAAAAATTGGGGGTGCAGCACCTCCTAGGGGCCAAAATATGGTCTTCCGACAAAGTCCATTTGGATGCGTATGATTACACATCTAAATCTGGGTTGTTAGTTGACCATAGTTCGATTTTTTACTCGGGTCAATGCAGGAGGAATTGTGGTAGATGAAATACTTGTCTAATTTTGAATATTTTCAGCCGTTCCAGAGGTATTCATCGTCAGAGTTTGCAGTTGTCCGAAGTTGTGCCAGTTTTTGCATTTTTGGTCCCTAAAATTTTTTAGGGAGGGCCTCTCGAAATTTGGGACAGGCATTATAAAATTCAGCCTAGGTCTGATCACCGTGCAAAATTTTGTGTCGATCGGCCAACACATCTCAGAAATCTCGGGTTGAAAAGTAAAAAAACATCTGCAGTAATACATAAGTCAGCTCCAAAAACTATCATTTCTGGGCGGACTAATTACTAGTGATACTGACAGTAAGCAACAATAGGATACGCATTTGTCAAATTGAACCTAGAATCAAGATGTTCATATATCATTTGTCTTACTAGTGTTAATAGCAAATGACATTCTTCTGACGAATATCAGTCAGCTTGAGCTACAGATCCACCTAGTTTGACAGCTGTGCATACACTATCAACATTTATCAACTCAGCCTTAGAGCTGATAGTCATTTTACCATCCCACAGAAGGTAGAAGGCTGAGTTTCCTCAGTGGCTGGTTATGTACTGAGGTAATTTTTCTGCCTGCAGACAGTCACCAATCTAGACACTAACTGGGCCTGTTTATAGTAACTTTATTGAACTAGACCAATGCACTGCACCATGCTGCTAGTAGTAGTGTATAATATACTAAGAGGGTTCAGTTGATGTATCAGGATGACGCGGATATGGGGCCTGTGCGTGAGATTACTACCACAACATTTGATGAACATTCGGCCAGCCGTCATCGTGTTGAAGTGCCACCGTCTTCCAGTAGTGCTGTTCGGAGTCGAACTGAAATGACCAATGGAACTATTAGTGAAGGTATTTTTCATTTGCCTCGTTTAAAGAACATTAAGTGTTAGGAGTTTAGTCTGTCCAGTAATCTGCTTTAACTGCAAAGGACATACAGCGGATGAAGTTGAGGACAAAGTCACAGGGACTAGACAGCGAATGCCCCTGGACCTGCTCAGTGTAGACCCCACTTCTCACATGATGCAAGGCTGTGGTACTTTTTACAATGGTTAATTTTAAAAAGGTCAAGCAGTTAAAAGATTTCTGATTGTTAATGTGGATTCTTATTGAGAGTCAATGATGAAACATTCACTGAGAACTGATGACAACAACTGACTACAGATGTCATAACTTCATGCTGGCCTCAGCTGCTAAAACAGCTTCGGTTTTGAGTCATAGAATTTAAACAGGCTTTGGCCTTCTGATATCTGGCCTCGGCCTTATCTGCTTTTGGCAGTAACTAATATGAAGTGGTGTGATTGGCAGAAGATGTTGTCGGTGCCACCGCAAGTAATACGGCTTGTGCTGCTGCTGCTGTATCTGACTCTGACTCTGAAGCTGACGACAGTGATGAAGATGACCAATTACCTGCTGGCATCACAACACATCCCACTGCTGACATTGCCAACGATGACGACATCGACGAGAATTTGTTTGATGGCGACGACTTGGACATCGTAGAACAACAGCTCGACTCTTTTGAAGTTGTCGACTGATCGATCGATTGCGTTCATTGTTTTCACGCTGGCAGCGTTTTCTGTTGCCTCTAGTAAACTGTTGGAATTCATCAGAATTACAACCTTTGTTTGCTGATTTGACGTTTTGGCGGCCCACCTTGGCTTTCCTTGGGAACAATCTTCATTCACCACCAGGTGTTGCCATAATGAATGAATTGTTGTAGATATGCTAAAGTTGCTGCTGTCCCTTGGTCTTTGTTCGTTGACTTGTCTGGTTCTTTTCTGATATGCATCACATTAGGCATAGCAGATCAGTAAGTAGAGGTTGTACTGTGATGAATTCTTATAGTTTATTAGTTCTCTGCATCTAGCCAATTTCGCCGACCGACAGCCAACCATAGCCTCTCTGCTGCGTTATTCTGTGATTTATCATGTAAATATCATCAGCAGCATTATATCACGTCATTACGTGAAGTAAATGCATAAATAGTATTGATTTTACTTGCACGTTTTGTTTATGTAACATTGTTTGGTGTGTAATGGCCTTTTATGTGCTGATGTTTCGTTAATAAATTACTCACTCATTGGAATACGATTTGCATTGTCGATGTTGGTTCATGGCAAGCTGTGATTGGTTTGTGTGGATTCTGGTTGAAAGTTCGCTCTGTTGCTTACTGTGTAATCTCCATGGTCGTTCACATCTCAGTTTCTCTTGCCTACTTTAGTTATGTACTTTTTGTGATGGTGCATTGCTAAACATTTTGTGTGAGTGAACTTATGTCTGCACTGAAAACTCACGTTTTTTCTTGTTTTTTTTCTAGGCAGTTTTTGTTTGCTAGTTAACTAGTTTATCAGTTACTGAAATGTAACAGTACATGGCTAATGTCATGGCAGCTAGTGGAAGCCATAATGCTTCATTGAATTTATTGCCTGCTGTGTCTAAGCCTGGTTCTACAGAGTTGGAGCCTACAGCTATGAAGATGTAGCACCATCATCTTTCTGTAGCCGTTTGAAGATGTTAGCTATTAGGCAACCAGTGCTTCAGTCATATTCATTTAGTGCACATTTGTTGCATGTCATTTGCATCAATAATTCTGTTGCAAGCGTTCACTCTGCGTGTGTTTGTTTTGTCGTTAAGTCTGCTGGTGTAATAATGAGTTGAAATTAAACTGAAGTGACACTGACACTGAGCTTTTTTATTTTTGGTTTTTACTTGTTTGCGATTTTTTTAGTTATTTTTGTATAATTTTATTTCTAAGAAGTAGCTTTTTACTTTGTGGTTCACAGTCAGTCACTGCATCACTGGCTGTAGTCAGCAGGCAGGCCAAATACAATACTTAGACTGGGTCGATTTTATTGTATGCATTTTTGTTAGTGTTTAAGAATATTTTAGTTTCATTTGTGATACTTTCTTTTTTGGTGCGGGAGAATATGTTGTTAGTTGTTCTATTTCTTGTTGAGAGAATCATTTTGGTTCTAGGTTTTGGACAAGATATGGCACAGTTTGGCAGTCGTTTCTATTTTTGAAAATAACACAGTACTGTCACTAATGGCAGGTTTTTAAGTAACGCGATGCAGTCATATTATTCTCTGAGGTGACGCTGAATAATTCCAGGCGTCCCCTGCTTCTTTTCTAGGTGACACCCCTGGTTCATAGGTGAGTGATATTTAGCGTAATGGCTAATGTTGTAATGCCGAGCCATAGAGACGCGTAGTCGCACGTGTCGCCAGCTGATATAATAGTAGCGTCTACGCCATTATAAACCTTGGCGCAAATCACAAAAGATGCGTTCGGTTGGTACAATTTAGGGCCTACATTATATCAGCAGCCTTCCTCTCTAGCTTACTTTCAAATGCGCTTTTCGCTATACCTAGATCCCCTAGCTGTACGTCAATCGGGCAAAGGCCCTGGGATAAAAAGAGACAAGAAGCCCAGCTGTCGCCAGAATAGCCGACTGTAGCTTACTTGTGTTGTCAGTGACCTTTAAGGTCATCAAAGGTCGATGATTTACAGGTCATTTAAAAGCCAATATGCCACTTCCTATTGGTGATTAGTAGTAACATCGGCCTCTCACCGTTGTCGAGATACAGCCAGTTTTTCATTGAATTTCCTACCTTCTCCATTTAACCCCCAATTTGAAAATGTTTCCTTTGAAATTTTCCACGATACTAATTATTCCTGTAAAGAATTTTGCTTTACTACCTACCGTTTAGCCACAATATATCTGTTACTGACAACGGACGACAACCATGCTAATAACTCGACCGTTACTTAAGTACGGTCGGCTAAAAAGGGGAAAATAAAGAAGGAAGAGAAAGGTGAAATACAGGAAGTGAAGAAAGATGGGGTAATTAGTTGTTTCCGGGACTCAAACTGAAGGGGATAGGCGACCTTGCTACTGGTCAGGTCCGTGTGTGTCGAGCAGTCAGTAACTACGTGTCTATGTGTCACAGGCTCCGAGACCAGAAGCACTCTATAGCTTGACTGTTAATGGATCTGTCCATTCTAATCACGTCAACTAACTGCGCCTTGGACCATCTTGTTTCCACCATCTTCGTCAACAAGCCGTCTGTTTAGTCGCAACTCGGCAGTTTTCATTACGCCACATCTGAGCAGAGACTAGCGACCTATACACTTTTTCCTGGGAAAAGGAAGGAATGGGTGTGAGTAGGGAAGAGAATTGGGATATTATAATGTAAAGTACCGGCAAAGCCTGCTTTCAGCCCTTGCGACAATTTTCTGCGGATGCCATTAGACAGATCGGACGTCGCGGTTTTACTTTTTTTAGGGCAGGGTACTTTTCAGTGCACTTTTTAAAATTTATTTTGTTCACTTGTAATCGCACATGTAGCTTATAGGCCTAAGTAGGTAACGATTTAAACTTAATGAGCTGGAAACAAAACAAAGCTGATAATAATGTCGTCATGTCTGCAGTTATATTGAAATTATTTTGTAACTGCATGTCGTTCATTCATAAATATACGACAAAGTTGACGTCGACGATTTTGACACCAGTAATCGTTGCTAATTGCTACCACAGCGTCACAATTAATACAGAATATTTACATCATGCAGGGTTAGTCAGCGTACAACAAATTCAACTGCAGTGTCAATCTCGTCATTCAGTTGTCAAACCGAAGATCACGCGTCACCACGAACATTCTCTAATTCATTCCACTGCGTCCGTATTACCACAATTATGCAACTAATACGCTGTACAACAACGCACGATCATAAGTGCGAAAAAATTACAGAATATAACATTCCGCGGATAATTAGCTTAGAGAAATATTAATATATATACAATCATTGTAAGATATTCGCGTTACAAAAATATCGGCATTACATTTTCATTGTCAGATGTGCGTGAAGAACTTGAGATAGATGTCAAAATTTTGTGCGAGATTTGCACATTATGTTTTATAACAATCTCATTTCACAACGTCAAGTTCTTTTGCTTATAGCTACATCAGATATACATTGTATACGTACATCCACATCTATGTAGGCCTAGTCTACCGTCGCGAACGCGTCGCTATGCGCAGATGACGACGTCCAAACGCTGATACAGTGTCGACGTCGTTCGACATATGGACGCAGGCAAAGGGCTCTCGCGCCTATGCGAAAAGGTAAAAGAAAGTGTCATAAAACAAACTATACAACATGTGTGATACGACTTACTATGTTTGAAAATACTGCGATAAAATACAACTTTTCTGCAAGTTTGTTCACGTTCCGTTCGGTGGTAAACACTCACGGAGTCGACGGCGATCGTCTTTAGTTGTCTTAGCTTACTTTATCCCATTTTTCGCACTCGCGCGAGAGCCCTTAAAGAAGAAAAAGAAAAAAAAATTGGCACAGACTGCAGCAGAAATTTCCACATGTCCGCGGTTGAATAGTTCAAGAAAAGTTTCAACCTTCAACAGCGTTGAATTCTGCGCTGCAATCGTCTGCTGAGCTGTTCGCGCCACTTGTGCACGGCGCTTGACCTGTCAATCACGAGACCCGGTCGTGAACCGGTCGCCACCTCGTTGCCAATGATGATGTAGGTCTGGCGTGGACGCAGCCTTGGACAGCGACAGCGGAAGTCCGCCAGCGGCACCCAGACCAGAGCGTCACCTCGACGCAGCTTTTCCTTGCCTTTCTTGAACACGTTGATGACGTTGACACCAAGCTTCATCCAGTCTGAGATCTGCTCACTCGATTCGACCATTGCCTGGATTGCTGCAACGACACATTACACATCACGCACTGAAGCTGTGTGTTTACTGTGTGTGCAAAATCATTTACGGAAATATTATGCAAATGTTTCGTGTTTCCTTTTACATTTGCTGATACGGACATAAGGACAATAATTGTTGAGGGAAAATTGTAACTTATTCCGTTGGACGACTGCGGCGCTAACGAAAACTCTCGGCTTTAGCCAGGGACGTTTCTGAGCCATCAATCTTCTCCTTCCTCGTTGGCGAACTCCTAGCACTGAAGTACTGCAGTGGTGTCGACCCCACAGTTCACGCCACTGCATGCTGAAGTAGAGCATCTGCAGTACGATGCCATTAAATTAAATTAATTAAAAATTAGATATTCGTTTATTACACAAGTTGACAGACCGCAACTGAACATACTGAGAGCAAACTACTACTAAAACGATAAAAAAAAACAGAAAAGTTAAAAACTCAATAGCACTGTTTATATAGCATGCGAGTTATAAAATTACAGTCCGATAAGTGATTGACATGATCAGGAAGAGAGAGACTACTTGTATGTGAGCGAGGCCTAAGATTGCAGGGTTTAATGTTGCGATGCCGCGGATTGAGGCGGAAGCATAGAGTGCAGAACATGGCTAGAATTCATGCAGGTTTTACTAAATATGTTATCATCAATGTTCTCACACAGTTCTTCAAACATCGGCAGACGCTCAACCTCTGCGTAGTATCCGTATGTGTCGTTTAGACCGGCGAAGTAGAGCATCAATTCGTTGCCGGTCAGAAGCTTTGGCAAATCCTCTCCAAGCACTGGCTGCATAGGTGAGTTTATAGCAAGTGCCGAGTGGATGCCGATGTTGAAGGGCTGCACATCGCCGGAAAAAGTTCGTACGGTGATTGATGATAATGTCATGATAATGATGATGAATCGATGAAGTTAATGTTCGCCCGCTGCTTTTGCAGTAATAACTCACGAGCGTGCTCGTGATATAACATGCTAAACAGTTCTGTCTTACATTTCACGGCGGAATGAGGAGGCAAATTGGCATATCCGACGACCGTCTTGGATGCCTTATAGGGCCTAGGTGGTACAGGCACCCATGGGTCCTCGTACCAGCTAAAGTCGCCGGATAAATAGCCAGACCGGCTAGAAACAGTTATTCATCCGGCGACCGGATGAATAGCCCAGTGGCTATTCATACGGCTGCCGGATAAATATCCTATGCCTAAATTTTATTACTGACTGACTGAGAGTTGTGACTGACCGAAGTCGCGTTTGCAGATCTTGCTGATGCCGAGTGTGCGCGACCGACGTCTGCAGGAAGCACATGCCGCTGAAAACAACAGCATCACAGACAGGCAACGATAAGCTGCATTGACGTGATGGCATCATCTCCCTTATCCTCTCTCCACTCGAGTCACGTTTAAATATCTTACTGAGAGTTGAACTAAAAACAAAAAAAGTTCATAACTGAAGACACGTTTAATAGGCTTATACCATTAACAGCAATTAATTCAATTAACAATAACAACAACAACAACAATAATAATAATAATAATAATAATAACTAAAAACGATCAGAAGTCTTAAACCTCTAACAAGAATAGTGCTACCGCCTAGCGAACACAGCGGAGTGTCAGTTTATGCCCTATCTCATAATGGTAAAAAATCCTGGATTACCATGGATGGCATGCAGAATCCACGGAATAATGCGGACCGCCATTAAAAATCTAATCAATTCATATATTCTTAATTACTACCGCATCATCGCCGCATCGCTTCGGTGAAGATAACTCAGCTAATAGAAGAAAATAGAAAATAGTAGACCTACATTGCAAGTTAAACGAAAATAAAACAAGTTTGTAACAGGATTTAACTTCATCATTTAAGCACTTTCGACGATAAAACATAAGCTTAGTGCCGGTAGTAATAATGACAAAACGTGAATAATGTTGTCGGAATGTGGTCGATGTTTTGCAGTGTTTGAATTGCCGGAGGGTTAGGGGGTTAACCCCCAACTGTTTTCTCAACCCCTTTAACACACTGTCAAATTATGTTATGGGGGTCAGCTATATGCTATATACATAAGATTTATATCACAAATATATTTTGGTCGGGTTCCAACCGTCGAAAAGTTCAACCCCCGAGCTAATTTTTCACAATTCAAACACTGGTGTTTTGTATGATGAGGTAGGGTCCTGTAAAGACAGTGGCGGTTTTAGGCCCGGGCCGGGGGGAGGCACAGGCTCCCGAGTTTTGCTCCAGCCCCCTAGTTTCGTGGTCGCCCATGATTTTTTGCAAATATAACATAAATATCTGATGTCTTTGTGTTTCCAAAGTTTCAAAACGTGGGCAAATTTGCGGCTTCCATTGAACGTCCAAAAGCCAAAAATGCTTCAGCTTCAGGGAGCTTCGCCTCCTGACCCCCTAACCAAAAGCTCTGCCCCTGGACCCCGCTGGGGGCTCTGCCCCAGACCCCCGTTATAGGCTCGCGCTACCGCGCTCGCCATGGGGTCGTGCCCCAGATTTTGTGGGCTAGAACCGCCACTGCCTAGAGGCGAGAGGTTGATCAGTCGCCTGATGAAAGATGTTGATGGTCAGAGCGTGAGATTGCTTCAAGTTACTGCGTCTGTGTGCTCCTCGGAGACACGTCATGCAGAGACCGACAGACAGCTGATGATAATGATGATTCAGTCACTGTCATAGCACCGCGAGGACCTATGTACTGACCCCGTGGCTAGCTGCTGGAGCTCTGGCCGCATGCCTAGGGACACTCACTCAGAGATTCATCTCGAGATCGTCCTTGCGTGTATAATCGACTTGTCTACTCTCCGCCAATACAGACTTCGATCTCGACAACCGGGACATCCGGGTAGATTCCTAGCTGTGTTCCTTGGAGTTCGGCGGTATAAGGCGGAAAATAGAGAAAGGATCCATAACCTCATGTCAAACAATCGAAAATGTCGACCCATTACCGACGTGATGTGTGGCCGTCAGCAAGCCATACTGCACTAGAAAACACTGACGCTAATTTTTTTTCTGTGCCTTTTTCGAGTTAAAAGCCCGTACAGTACACATTAAAGACAGACGAGCAGCAACATTTCTGATGAATCCGACCAAGTCTATCTATTTTGTGAAGAATGCTGAGCACCATAACGTTATGGAATCCTGGGCGCAGCGATGATCAAATCGAATTAGGCGAGAATTCTGTCCATTTCATCCACTTCTCCGCTTTCCGCGTCACCGTTTGCAGCAGCAGCAGCAGTAGGAACATCGCGCGGTTGCCAATGACACGAGCATGGGCGGTACTAGGAATTTGAACTTAGAGGGCAATGGGGAACAAGAGGGCACAGGGGGCAATAAATTTTTCTCGTGTCGGCCAAATGTGGACATTTAATCGAGTTGTTGTGTATGTCAAAAAGATGTAGGGGGCCCAGGGGCATAGCCCCTGGTCAGGGGATCAAGAAGGCAAGCCCCCCGAAGCTGAAACACTTTTAGCTTCTGGAGGTTCAATGAAAACTGCAAATTTGTCTGTTTTTAATATTTGAAAACACTAAAAAATCATAGATATCTGTGTTGTTTTGTAAAAATGACGTGTAATAAGTCACATATTTGCATGTTTATGGGAGCAGCCGGGAAGGCAAGGGCACGGAAGTGCCCCCTGCTCCCTCTGGCGCCGCCCATGGACACGGAAATACACGCGACAGCGCGAATATACGCGATGTCGCCTAAGTGTAATCAATTCGCTGAATAACAGCTTTCTGTTTTTGGCTCTACAGTGTAAAAGCTAACTCACTGTTTTTCTACAACTTATTTTGCTTTCGAATCTAGCTTTTACAAATATTAAACCGACACCACACTGTTTACAAGTGGAGTCTAGGCCTGCATGTAAAACTTTCTGCATGTATTTAAAAGTACAGGGTGCGGCAAAAAAGTGGACCCTTAAAATTTTTCGCTGTTTTCTCAGCAACCGTTTGGAATTTTAATCTGAAGTTTTGCAGCTTTATTAATTAAAACCTTCTACATCTAACTACCGAGCAAAATGTGATTTTGTTAAAAAAAGACTAAGTTGTAGACTTTTAAAGATGACCTCCTACCGATTTTTCAGCTTTAAAAATGTTTAAGCTACAACACCAATTCAATAACATCGTTGAAACAACACAGTTAACTAATGATCAGATGCCAAAATTTCATTGTCACTGTAAATGTTCGAAGTGTCCACCGCCAGCTCCAAGCTCCAACACAAGCCTTCAGTCGCTTAATTTGGTAAGTCTTTCACAGCCTTGTCAATCGGTTCTTGTGGCAGGTTGCCCCAGATAACCTGCAGCGCTTCATTGACTTCGGCGATTGTTTTCGGCTTTGTTTTAAGCTTGCAGCTTGCCTCCAACATTGCACCCACACGCGATAGTCCATTGGGTTGATATTCCTCCTCTATCTGCCTGGGGACGAAAGAATTTAGAAATCTGGTGCAAGAACTGATGCATGGAATGTATTCTCTCCGGCGAATGCAGCGAAGGGACTTACTCTGCAGCTCGCTAGATGGCGACACACTCACCACTACAGTTCCCCATCAAGACATTCATTCGTTCATCCATACTGCCAGTGGCAGCGGAAATCATTTACTTGGTTGTCGGCGGCCGCTGGCTTTGAGACGCGAGTTTCTGTGGGATGAAGTCGTTAGCAGTCAAGCAAACAGATAGGACGTGGCCAATTGTCTGAGTCAGCCGATACAGTGGCCATCCTCCAACATGGGTATTGCGTACACGAACTGCGTAATATGGGACCAAGACGTACGACGGACGACGACGTCCCCCTACTGTTTCCAAGGAGAGAATGCTTTCCCAACATTGTAATAAAATCCACGTACGAAAAGCTAATAATATGGCCAGAAACGGCATTATTGTATCATACAAATTTATCATACAAATGTGTCCAATTTGTCCTCTGCTTCCCATGTACAATTGCTTGTACTTTTGTTCTACAATAATTTCTGTGACTAACAAAACTAAAAACTTGCTATAAATTTTTAATTTATTACAATAGTTTGACAGTACGATATTTTGTGCATTCCGGGTATTAGAGTTCTAAAACAAAGCGCAGGACATACGCTTATTCAAGCAAGATTTTGTGTTAAGCAGCGGACTTCCACGCACCACCCCCCCACTTCTTTCTAAGATTACACTGCTGTGACCCCTGCCCATAATGTTCGATCAGCACTCTCCTAGCCCACTACGGTATTACGCTTGCTAGGAATCGCCCGAATAGTAGAAACTTGAAGTTCACTGGACCGGAAAGGCAACTCAGCACCGCACGTCCGCTCTAAACCTTATTTATCACTGGACATACGCATGCAGCTAGAGTCATTTCAGCGATCGAAATACTGAGTCATCCACATTCTCACAGCGACTCGGATACTCAAGCCACGCAGAGACCGTGAAAGACTCATCGACGCAGCGGTTGATGGAGTTGCAGAAATAGTATACTGCATCGCGTAGTAAATGTCTATCAAAAATTGCTTTAAATATCTAAGTTTCATCATCTATTACTCATTTACTGTATAAATTACACAAATAAATATTGCACACTATCTGAGTGTTTTTAATGTTTTTAAACATTATTATTCGATTTTTTGTTTTCCTGCATTTTTCTGCAAATAAATGTCACTATTATTATTAAATAACAAAAATAAAACATTGCCAATCCGATCAAAACCTTGGCATTAATTTTACCATACGAATGTCATTTTATCAAACTGTGTTCTTTTAATAGTTCGTGTTCTTTTTCGCTGTGCAAATGCGGTCTTTCAATTTAAAAAAAACATTTAATTTGATTTTGATGTTAAACTACTTATTTAAAAATTTATTTGATTAAATAGAAAAAACTCGAAACTGAAACATATGTTTAGGCCTATAATATCAGCCTCCATTAAAGAAAATTTCAAGCAAAGTTACATCAATGGCACGTCACGAACTCACGATGCTTGTGACGTTTTATTCTTTGAGTTTTAACTACTATTTTTTTATTTTTCACGTGAAGATCACATCAACGCTCGACGCTCATTGTTCATTCGTGTTTGTAATAATTAAGACGGTATGTGAACAAAGGGAAATTCTTACATACCGGAGTTAGCGGCTGCAGCATTATGCTTCGATGGATTCGCGGGCGCGCTGATCTCTACAGACGACAATATTAATAACATACCGTCACGCCAACTGCCTATTGGGGTCTACGTCTATAGACATAATTTGCTAAAATATTTTTTAAAAAGGTTTCATGCCGTTTTTTTCTACTGAGATCGGACAATGGTGTATAAAAATGTTCTTCTAGGTTGCAATTTTGTGTCCGGGTCTTCACTGTAATGATTGTACACTAAAATCTGAAAAAATTTGTGAAAACCTTTAATTAAAAGCATTAAGATACCTAAAACTTTTAAAGAAACTTTTCCTAAAACTCTAGATTGTTTCCATCCCTGCTGTAAATCAACACGGGTCAGACAGAAAAAGCGATTACTTACTGACACACGGTGCGATGGGTGACTTGCTCTGTTGGTAGCCCGGCTTGCATCGATTGCACGTCATTCCTGTGACGCCCTCCTTGCAAGCACATTGGCCCGTCGTCTGGTTACAAGTGCGACCCAGCGACCCCACTGGATGACACTCGCATGCTGCAAACATAACAAAAACTAGGCCTATGGTTATGCTGATCTGAAATCAACTGATTATATAGTTGTACAGGGTAGCTGAAAAAAACGAGGCTATTTTATTTTACGGCTTATAAGCCTAACTTTAGAAAATGTTGACCACACTGCCACCAAATTAAGCACAAATCAACGCTAAAACATAATTAATATTACCTCGTAATGTATTAGAAACATCTTTAGAAAATAAAGTAAAAAAACATTTTTAATTATTGAAATCCGCAAAATAATCGGAATCGCCACCAACATAATTACTTCATTCAGGACTTACCTGTTAATTTTTATATGAAAGACCACGTAGTATATGTAAAGCAACAGACACGGAGTATGTTCTGTGTTTTCTGTCACTAATTGTTCTATTTAAAAAAATTCATTAAAAACTTTTTATAACTTTTTGAAGTTATTTTGGATACAAACGGACAGGTTGTATGACGTATAGGCTACATAACTATCTTCCTCGGTGAAAACAATTATTATCAATGCACATGCAGTAGCCTGCGTATAGACAGATGTAGCCTACGTCTGCAAGCCTTGCGATGATCAATGGGTTTGTCTTGATTGCGGTAGAACGCTTCCTTGCAGTAGTGACAGTTACGACCGTCGGTGTTATGTCGGCAGCCGACGCAGACGCCGCCGCTGATGTGCCCCGACGTCTTGTACAGCTCCATGTTGAAGCGACATTGACGCGCGTGCAGGTTGCACTTGCACGCTGTATACAGCATGTATACACACTTATCATGTAAATATATAAGTAAGTAAGCAAGCAGTTTATAGATCACTTTTTAGACGCACGTCAATAAAACGCAATGCAAACACCAGAAATGTACGACAAAAACAAATAAAATACCAAAAGAAAAATAATTACTAAAACAGGTTTGCTGCAGAAGAATTATACTAACTTCAATGCTATATAGCCAAACTTATGGTTTACAGACCTAAAACAATAACATTTTGTTAAAATATACTTGTTTTCAATAATTAACATATGGGTTGTCGACGCACGACGGGGCAAGCTATAAGGTGTCTGAGAAAGTCCTATTTTTAATGTTTCAGTAAGTTACATATAGGCTAATCATTTTGCATTTGAATTTTAAAACGGTTACGCGTATAGATTATCGGACTTTCTTGCGTACCGGTAGTGTTCACGATCTCGGACAGTTAGCTATAAGCTACAGATCTCGTTGCGAGTTCTTTAACAGTATGACAAAGCAACAAAGCAATGTAAATTAAGGCAGAAGAGCGGGTCTACACTTCCAGCAGCAAAATCTTGTATAAATAAACACCTAACACCATCGATCATTTAAGAGTTAAAAGGGCTAAACGTGTAACATTTATGTTTTTTTGTTTGTTTCCAAAGGAAGTGTCTCAGACTTGTGACCCGCACGCGAAGTTTACGCAACTGTCACAGCTTACAATCACGTCATCCAATTCACCGGCGTCCACAGAAGACGAAGTTATATTGCCGAGCAGCCGAGGGAGCTATTCTACAGTCGCGTATAGGACACGTGTAACCAGAGTGTCTTGTAATCAATCAGCGTACAATTAAACGAATGAATGCGCTGCAGGTTGGCAGTTCGGTCCGCCCTGCACAAGCACCTGCTTAGCGTCTGCGACGTCCGCGCGCGCAATTCCGTTTAATTTCGCGACGACGAGACTTGTCCGTTATTGTCCGGGTAGTTTTAATGGCAGCTCAGTTGCTGCGAGACACATGGCATTAAACGTGTCTGATCTCGTTAGACCGTTGTCGCTATTGTCAGCTTCAATTCACATGTCACAACTAGCGGACGCTGTACGGTAATTCGTTGAGCAAAGTCTTCATTAGACCTCAGCGCTGGCTCACTGCTATTATAAATAGCGTTGTGTTGGACCGATAAACAGTCTTCAGCAATGCTGCTATTGCTCTGATTCGAGCACACTAGATTTTAATTTGATTTTACTGCAGTAAGAAAAAAGAAAAGAAGAGGCAACGGCTAAAAAAAGAAAAGATTTAAGAAATCCCAATTATTGTTGCTAGCACAGCAACACCACTATAGGCTAGATTAAAAACTCCTGACTTTACACCATAGAACATTAAAACATCCAAAGGTTAAATAAAACACATCTCAGAGCTGTAGTTCATGCAGTGTTATCTGTCGCTAAACACGGGTGAATGCGCCTCACTTTAACCACGGTACTCGATCTCTCTGCCCCGAAGAGATGTAGTGTATAAGACTAAGTTGATCCGGGTGGTTGCAATGCTTAACCATGCATCCAAGTAGTGAGATAGGGTCCAGGGAAAGGAGTTATAGACCTATTACGTTAATCGATTACGAACGTATTAACCACTATAGCGAGCCACCACCCACTTCGTTTATTTATTTTTTCCCTTTTTTCTAGACATTTATCAGTCGCCAGAGCATTTATGCAGGAGCCGTGCAGCTTGTTTGTAGCGATACGTCAGTTAGGCTACATGCAGTTGTTGTCACCTGTTCGGCATCAATTTGTCTGTGCCAGGCTACCAGCGAGCTTCACAGCTGTTATAGGGAAACACCGTCCTCCCACTTTTTCCAAGGAGAGGACACGTCCCCACCATTTACTAAAATACTCGTAGAAAAACGGTTCACAGTTTAGCTTTAGTTTCTGCCAATTTGTACGGACGGTGATGTCATTGCATTTAAAACATTTTAATGTGGACTATAAATTTGTTCTCTGACCATAATTATTGTTTAAAAATTTTTTTCACAACAGTTTCTGTCACTCAGAAAATTACAAATTTGCATTTTCATTGTAATTTGCAGATATCACAGTTTTTAACAAGATTTTGCCTTCCAGGCTTCACTTTTTCTTTTGGGATTATACAGCTCTCATTCATAGCGAAGATGCAACGCGTTGAAGCCAGGCTGAGTGCGAACAATTCTTAACGACGAAAGACATTAGCAAGCTCAATTGCCGTTATGCAGCCCGTCACGCCACCTGGCGAGCACGAGGCACAACTCACACCTTACAGATGAGTTCGCACTGTAGTAGAAAGGCTCTCGGCTGTGTCTCAATCAGTCAGACCCGTCTAAACATTTCCTTTCTTCAGCGTTATTTATAACTAATGATCAACTAACAACCCACAGTCTGTGGGGTCTGCATGACGCGCTACCGCAGCTCAATGCCGCTACTTACTTATTATGATGGAACGCGGTGGCCCAAAAAGTCAGCCGATGCGAGTTTTTTGTCATCACTGAACACGTATTGGCCGATTTTCGAAACTCGTTCATTCACACGCAAAGTAGCCTACCATAAAAGTCTTACCACACCTGAAGTGTTTTATTACGCGGCTGTGTTACAGGCCGCATTACGGGCCTTGCTCGTCCTTCCGTCTGCTTGTTTGTCCCGTACGGGCTTTCAACTAAAAAAGTAGAAAAACCAAAATTAGTGTAATCGTTCCTAGAGCGTGCCTAATCAGTTCAAACGTTCAAAGGTCATGGTAGGGGTTATGGTTTAAGTTGCGCAGCCTTGACACAGTATTTCGGCACAGAACCGACATTTTTCGCGTTTTGCATGTAACAACGGCCTTATACAGGCTGGCCGTAATTGTATAGCATTTTTTGAAAAAGAAACAAATAGAAATGTAATTGGCGAGAGCTTATACAGCACAAGATATGGTCCAACAGACGTAGCAGAAAATGAAGTTAGCAAAAAGCAGACAGACGGACAGACTAACCGACACACTGGTGTGCGTTGCTAGCAGTAGCGCGTGCCCACGGTTTGTCATGGTAGAACGGACGACATCTTTCACAGTCGACTCCCTCCGTGTTGTGCCGACAATCACACGTCAGACTAGCTGCTCCTGTTGGCTGCAAGAATTAATCGACTGTAATCGATTATTAAACTGATCGATTATAAAAACAATTGAACGAATTATCGAAATTGCGTCATCATAATAGCAATTGACTAGCCAAGCATTGTCACTGCGGAAAGTAGAAACGAACAATATTGGTTGAAAAAAAGTTAAAACGCTGTAGCCTTTTAAATAAACTGGTAGGCTTTAGTGATTGCAACCCCGGGATTGGATTCTCAATCCCGGAATCCGGGATTGAGAAATTTGTAATCCCGGGATACCGTTTCGGGATTAGGCTTACAGATTGGTCGTTATTTTGGTATACCCAATTGACTTAGGCCCCTATTTTATTCACAGGGCCCCTACGAAAGGTATATCCGAACTGTAGAGAGTGACAGTAACTGTCACAATACAATTTTCCGGCGACAGCACGAAGTATTACTCTAGAGCTTATAAAATACTTTATTCACCAGAGGGCTAAAATTCTTATTCCTGTCATTTTATACGCGAAAAAGTACAATTTTAGCTAATTTTTGTAATCCCGAAATCCCGGGATTGAGACGCTGCCAATCCCGGGATTCGGGATTGGCGAAAACGGCCGGGATCCCGGGATTCGGGATCCCGGGATTGCAATCTCTAGTAGGCTTACACCGTGTAAAAATGTGCACGCGCCATATCAAACGTAATGCAAAATAAAATATAACACGCAAAAAATTAATAAGTTAGACAATAAAGTTAAAGATATGCTATAAGCGGGGCCAAAAATACGAAATTCCAAACTTTTTTCGTGTCGTCAACAACACATGCACAACTTTTATCGAACGAAGAGTAACGTCCGATTTCGTTACACTCCATCCTAAAATGACAAAAGTTAGCACACGTACCGCCGGGGCAGTCCGCGGTGCGGACTGGTGGGTGGCGTCGAGCTCCAGGCCAGAGTCCTCTGATCCAGTCCGTGCACCATCACGCACTGAACGACGCCGTGCGGACACGCAGCGTGACGCGTGGCCGTTGCATTTGCACCGACCACCCACCGCGAAGTCAGACAGCGCGTAGAACTGCGACTCTCTGATACAACAACACGCACAACTCTTGTATCTTCGCCGTGAAATGACAGCAAACAAAAAAGATATAACGAAAAATACAACTACAATATTTAATTACCAATAAAAGATGTCGTTGCAAAATGTCGGCAGTGCAACGACCGCTAGCGATGCAAATACAGCAAATTTCACTTGACTTTCACATTGACTAGCGTTCCGACCAGTTTGCTTGCCGTGTTTGCTTGAGATATGTATATTATTTTCTTGGCGCTTTTGTCGTCCGATGACCTTTCGAACTGAAAACTGGCACATTGGTTACTTTTGCCCTGCAGAATGTTCACATCAATGTCAGTTTTTCTTTCTTTTTTCTATCCCTCCGTCGTAGGTGAATCGAGTAGGTGGTGCTACCACCCTAGCTGTTTGGCTGAGGTTAAGGTAGGACGTGTTCACTTATGCCAGGTGATAAAAATAACTTGATGTGATCCCATGTTGTGACACTCCAAGCTTTGCGATAAGTTGCCTATGAAAAGCTAAACAATATGAAACATTGTACCTGGCAGTTGTTCTCTGTGCATCATCCGCCGTATCGCCATCATCGTCATCATTAGCAGCCGCTGGAGCCGCGAGTCGGTCAAAGACGACTCTGATGTCGGTAGCTGTCTGCCAGTCTTGTAGCACGGGACTGTTGTCAAAGTCGTGTGCCGAGGGGCGACCTTCCAGCGTGCTGAACGCGATTCGAGAGCCGGACAGTTGATGCGGTGCACCGGCGCTGTACGCGTCCGTACACAACGCCTCCTGCTCGTTCACCTGTAGTATAGCAACAGCAATTATAGCATTATTACTGCCAGAAATTCAAAAAATAGCAAATTTCCTGTCAGAATCAAAATCGTGCTGCCAATAATATTTTTTCGTCGTATTGTCTAGTGCTTCAATTGTGTTCTTGTTTACCAAAGTTTTATTGACGTCGACGAAGATCCGGAGTCCGGACCTCTAGCCATTCCAGTGTTTGCTTTTAATTAAATGTTTTAATATAAGGATTTTAATGCCAGCGGTAAACAATAAATTAATAACAACAATAATAGCCTGGCAATTTAAACACGACAGAGTTTCAATATATTTAGCACTCCATGGTCTCCTAACACTGTGTGGCAAAAATGCAGCGGAATTCGCAGGAGAATCTAGATCGCTACCAAATTCATTCTTTTTAGGCCATGCCCAACTCAGCCAAAAAAATGTCATAGAAATGCGTTCGTAACTTTTTCAGTTATTTCGGCTGCAAGCGGACAAAAACATAAACTGCTCGGTGAAGACGCTTTCAAACAGTGCCTACAGCGGCTGAGAGAATTTAAAGCCAGTGAGATTTAAGCCGTTTGATCGTTCCAACAGCTGTCCTCACGCTGCAGTTAAGTGTAATCGCACTACCGGGCGGGCGCACTATCGTTTACAAACGGTAGTGCGCCCGCCCGGGGATGAGTTAAGCCCGCCTAATAACATAGCGTTAACAACTGCTCATTCACAACTTCTACAGTCATACGTACGATTCGCACAAGTTTTATACAACTGCAGTGTAAGATCTTTCTTTTGCAAACTACGTCCGAGGTGTTTGCTATAGACCAACCTTGGTAATGTCAGCTCGTGTCGGTCTGTTGTAGACGCGGCGGCATTGTGACGAGTAGAACTGGAACGGCGTCCACGATCTGCCGTAGTCGACGCTCTTGTAGATCGCCATTGAGTCCGGCCGCTTCGAACAGAATTGCAGACTCACGTACGTCACCTGTACAAACCGACCGTCAATAATTAGCATGGTTTCATGACGCAATCAATATTATGTTGTGACAATATACGCGAGTTGATAGGGCGTCGGACTCGCGATCAGGAGATCACGTGTTTGACTTCTGGTAGCTTCGCTGCCGGGTAACAACATCGGGCAAATTGTCCCACCTTCATAAGCCAGCACATTTTAGTCCCGGCCAAATGGCAGTGATGCTCTGCTGCTGGACAGGTAGGCCTAACCACGGCGCCGGCGGAAAGCAATGACAGTGGGACAGCCTACTGCCGAGTTTGTAATCATCTGCGAGTTAACTGACTAGAAAGTGTGATTAACACCGGCCCCAACGTTTACACGCGCTTCGTAAAATCGACGGATTTATGGGATTAAACGCTGTTGATCCTACCTCGTACTTTTTGCCGAGACTCAGCGTGAGGCTGACGTTAGTAGACTGGCGGCGCGCTGCAGTGGAAGTGTCAATCGGCTGAGAGATCCAGCAAGTTACATTGCTAGGGTTATTCAGATCAGTCAGGTATGACGTCGGATGTCTGAGTCTCGGCTGAGTATCATCGCACACGTAGCAGCTTCGACCCATGCGTCCATCGCGGTCTCTGGTCGTCATGCAGTACCGACTGGCCGTAGGCACGCCACACGTGCTAGTCGCGACCACCTGTAAACATCAGGAGTAATAATCATAACTACAGCGAAACAAATTTTAATGAAAAGTTTGTTAGCGTTGAATAAAAAACGTTTAGCTTTTATTTTCGGCCGGCTTTTTGACGCAAAAACCAACCGCTTCTGGACGCTGTTTTATTTATATTCATCTAATTTTTGTAAATGCACATAAGTAAGTAAATCTAAGTAAACCCAGAGCTATATTTAAGGGAAAGGCTACCGAAAAAATAAAATAGCGAAAAAAATATAAGAAATAGACAAAAACAATGGGAATGAATAAATAAATAAGTTGAAACAAAAGAAGAGAATTTAAAGTAGGGAAGTGGAAACTCGCTGAATGTCTCAAGTAGAGATAGACGTCGCTGAGCAGAATAACGTCGAAAGACAACATCGCAATCAAGCGCTGCAGACCTGTCGTCCGAATGCCGCGTTGACGAAGTCAGGAAGACACCGCCGAGGTTCGCCCGGGTCTGTTCTTTCGTCGTCATAGCACGGATCAGACGCCGCCGCCGACCGGCCGCCGGATGTAGCGGCACTGGCTGAGAAGAAATGCGGAGACCCGGCGGGAGCGGCCAGAGTCTGAGGACTTTGGACCAGGGCTAGGACCAGCAGCAGCAGCAGCAGTGATGATGACGATGATGATAACATAGAAACCCTGCGCAATCTGACGGCTTGGTGACGTCGCATCTTTTATACCCCGTCTACACTCAAACACACGCGGAACAAATACGATAAACAAAAATGTCGGCACGCCTTGTACCGACATGTATGCGGCTGTCCCTGTCCGACTAGTTGCTCGATAATACAGTATCTAGTGTGCAGTGAACGTTAAAGCCGCCCGACTAGTACATGTGAGCCGGCCGCCTGGCCAGCGCGCTACCTGCTAGCCGTAAGTAAAAACATACGCAAGACATAATTTTCTAATTGACCTTTAAGCTTGTGCACCGATATGCCTACAAAAGTCTGCCATAACACAAGAGCAGTGACACACAAACTTTTTCAGCCGAAGATCACAACCAGACCAGTTCTGAAGCCAATACAAACCAGATCAATGTGATTAACCGACGCTTTTATAAGCATAATGATAGTTTAGAAAACAAGCTTAAAATTTTTTATGAGACAAGTACGCCCCCAGGTAACGACAAGATACGGACGTAATACTGCGAAGCACAAAGTGAACAGATCTAATAGATCCTATCATTCTTAAATCATTTTTTGAATTTTTTTTGTTTTCCGTACGTCAAGGGCCGGATGACAACCCTCTGCCAGAGTTTGCGCACCACTGCAGTGCACCCTCCGGAGCACGTAGATCTTGAGTGATCGAAGGGGTGAACCCATGGACACTTTCATGTCACATGTTCATGTGAAACGCCAAATCGTAAAAATGCTAGTAGCGCGACTGCCTTTGTGCACTTTCAGAAAATATTTTACTGCTATTTTATCAAGTAATGCTTAATGAAAAAATCGACATTGTTGTGCTTGCTTAACTTTACCAAAGAACATTAATTGAGTTAACAATTCTATGATCGACTGATATAGACAAAAGCTCATTACTCACAGTGGTTACATGGAAGTTGATCGATACGACAACAGACGATGACTGACTATACTGAGTAGGCTTAGGGCCTATACTGACTGTCTGCACGAATAAACACGAACAGCCTGCAGGGTAAGTCGAAATGCAACTTCGCTGACGAACGCCAATTTAAATCACATCAAAGCGAATCTTCAAGCTTTGAGTTGACAGAGTTGCGTTTAAGGACGTTCAAGGTCGCAGAGAGCGAGATCGAGGATCACCAATCAGCCGACAGGCGAGCAGCGTTGCAGATCGGTCAGTCACTTGCAGATATAATAATTTCTGCTGCACTGTCTGAGACTGTTCGTGACGCGCGTCCACTGGCACTGTCCAATTACTGCCGGTGTCGGTCACTGCAGCTGATGCTGTTGTCGCCAGTCGATGAAGACACGCTCAGACGCCTCACACTCTCTGCTGATGCGCCACTGCGCACGCCGTCCACTCCATTGACTGACTAGATCTCACGACTGTCCAGCTCGACTGCATACAAGACGTCCTGGTTCCTGCAGCATGACCCGCAGTAAAACAATTCGGTACTTATGATGATGACACACTGGCCAGTCTGTCATACTTTTTTTGGTGCCAAAAACCGGAGCCGGATAGAGCGTGTTTAATTTCGTGCCGGAAACCGGCCGGAAAGCTCAACTGTGATTGGTCAGTCTGAGCAGACGGTAACACTACTTATTTGTTTGTAAACAAAGATGAAAGATAAAGTGTAGTGATGAGAGCATTTTTGAGCTCATAGAACAGTACAAAAAAATGAATTTCTGTATGAAATTCTCAAAATCGAAATCCACCTTAGTTTTTGTCGGTATCATTTTCTGGCAAAGTATGTCATAGTTTCTGGCATCAGGCGACTGGCGCCTGTTTCAAGCGCCAGAAAATGATCAATGTGTCATCAACTTTAAGCTTGAAGTCAGAAGCGGCGAGAGGGATTGTATAGTGCGTGTTGTCAGATAAATTACTACGCATAATAGGCTTAGCCTACACTTCATCATTACTATCATTGCCTCTGCCGAAAAATAGTCAATACACTACAGATAATACAGTCAGTAATGAATATCATCATCTCGTTTTTTCTGAGTATTACACGTTGGTTTATGACAAGAAAAGAAGAAAGGTAAACTACAAAAGCAGGCAACCAACGCAAGATTAGACGGCGATCACACATGCCTAGTTTCTAATTTCGCGTTGTTTAGTTTTGTTTATTTCATTTAATCTCTGTCGTTCTGTATGCAACTTAAGGATTTATGTGTGACTTACAAACGCGTGACATTCAGTAAGCAAATCAAAGCTATGTTTTTGTCTGACTCTGAAGATTTCTTTTGCACAGACGAGAAGGACAGACGCCTTTTTGTAATCACAAACTAGCGGCGGATCGGCTTTACTCAGCCACGCACATGTCTGCAGTTGCAGTGCTATAATAAGATGCAAAACTGTGACAGATTGTGCGGATTGACGCTGAGCGTGCTGGTATTACTGTCACGTCTGTGCCACACGCGCCGTTATTACAGTCTTAAGCTCATGTTAGACTAGACAGTTGCTGTTAACAGCAGAGGTTTTATCAACAATAATGAAAACATAAAGTAAGCTGAAAAAGACGCCGCTACGACGATTCAAACAAAAAACGACTAGTTGTAATCGCAAACGGCAAAGAAAACTTCTAACGTCACAATGACGGCGTTCAGTTAACAGCAGCTCGTTTGCGACTACAGCCGTCTCGCAATACGTCAGCGTTCAATTCGTGACAGATGACGACGACGACCACCGACGGTCGCAAACTGTCTTGTGTGACATCAGCTTGAGTGTCCACTGCTTAATCAAGGCACTGACCAGTCGTAGCACGTGAAGCTCTCTGCCGGGCAATTTAGCACCGACTTGACACGCCCAGCGAGGTTAATGCCTCATTCTGCTTAGCAACCGCTCTTAGCATAAGAACAGGGGGCGGAATATCTGAGATGCGGGCTACGTGTGTGTTCTCTGGTGCTCGTCATAGTAAATCCCCTCTACATCTAACCAACCGCTTAAGTATCTCTTCCACACAGACGCACTACACAACAATAATGCCGGGTTTAGTCTTTCTGGCTGTTTTGCATCTCCTGACTGTCCACTAACAACTCGGCGTACAAAAATCCGTTGTCCTGCAGTTCTACTTCCGTAAATTGTGTCTGCTAATCTCTTCTTTCTGTTAAGAGACCAAAGCGACTGTCTAACGGAGTGCTATATACTTCGGGCCACTGCCACGCGAGTGTTTTTGGCTAATGGCATTTCATTCTGCACAACGGCTTTAGCAGACGGACAAACGAACGGACAAAATACACGCCATATAACTGGTGTCGCAATAGCCTGCATCATCCTAGAATGAAACACACAAAAATGTTCGTTAATGCACCAAGCAAGTTTTATAGTTTCTAGCTTACGTTTATGCATATGTTTTGTTGTCTAAGTTAAACTCGGTTGATTATTTTATTATCGGTATCATTATCATCACTGTCGCTTAATTTTATTTTGTTCGATCAATTAACGTGCGCCACATGTTTTGATTGTGTGCTGTCTTATTCCCCGTTTACACGATCAAGCAGACATCAAGAAAACATCAAGCAACCATCAAGCAAATGTATTCAAAATACACGTGCTACTCGAAAAGTTTGCGCAATATTTTTGCAATGTGTTTTCTCTTAGACAGATAACCACTACGACAGATAACGCACGATTTCTATACGTTCAGAGCAACTATACTTTTAGCTCTCAGATGTCGAGATGTACTTATATTTTATTGCAGCAATAAATTCGTAGACCTAACTAGCGCTATGAGCGCATTCGACGAGCCATGTCTACATGCGTGCGACGATGCGAACCATTGCAAGTCACGCATCATTAGGCCTAGCCTACCGACCGACACTGCCGCTACGGTAACCATACAGTAACCACGAGAAGTACACAGGCCGCGCCAAGTTTTAGAAATCTCTGTGGACGATCTCTCTCCCGTTTTGCCCTTTCTCTTTGCAATTCTTTTCTTATTTTCCTTTTATCCTGTTTTTCCCCGTTCTCTCTCTTCCCTTCTATCCTCCCCTTTCGTGTTTATTTTTCTTCTGTCCTGGGGGCGTCGCCCTCACAAACGTTTAGCCGGGGGGGGAGTTATGCCAGCCTATCGTGCCGTGAAGACGGCAGCGCCTATGGCATAACCACACTTGAGCAGCATGCAAGCAGGCGCATTGCAGTGGCAGTGCCAGAAACCTCTGCTTATCACATCAACGTTGTATCCTACACGCTGCATAGTGTTCTGTCTGCAGAGTTCATCACACCTTTCTGCATCATCATCATCACCACCAGCAGCAGCAGCAGCAGTCACGTTAAAGCAGTTGTGCAGACATAGATTAGTCCTAGCTCTGCAATGCCTACCTACCTGCACCACTACGCGGCAAGAATAGAGATGTGCTCACCTTAGATCTATAGTTCTTTTACTTTATTGCTGTGGAGTCGAATAGAGTGATTTTGCAGATGGTGATTTTTACGCGCGATAATGCATCGCGCGTCTTGGCCATCGTCTAGGCGTCCGTCTGTCCGTCTGTCTGTCACACTCGTGATCTGTATCAAAACGGTGCAAGCTAGTATCACAAAATCTTTACTGTTGGCTGCCCCAAGAACTCTAGTTTATCGCGACAAAATTTCGTGCCCCTGGGTGAAGGGGTTCCCCTCGAACGAGAGCGTCATAGAGGGGTACCCGCCTTAAAATACGTTATTTTGCCGGTATTGGCTCTTCTAGTGTGAAAACTGGAGACCATAGGTCGTCTTTTCCCAAAACGTTGCAGCACACGTCGTGTAGTCAGAGTCATCATAGCCACAGTTGCACACTGCATGTTTTCTTGATGAAATGCGTTATTTCCGGTATAAATCCACATCTTCCTCACTTAAGTAGCCTACTTGCCAACTTGCTTATAACTTTGCTTGCCACACAGTGTGACACAGCTGGTCGTCGCCATACCGTTACCCATCAGTCCAGTGGCTGGCCAGTCGACGTCGTTTATTGTTCTGTGACGATGCTGATGATGTTAGCGGGTTTGGTGCACAGCAGGCGGTGGCAACGTCATAACTGGTGGGAGGCCAGTGCCCAGCTATTACATAACTAGAGACATCTGAATAACACAGTAGTCGGACACTTTGGGTCTTTTCTATTCATCCTTAGAGACGGACACCTTGGGTGCTAGGGGTGTTGGGGGAGGGCTCTGAGGGTCTCAGTGGGCGGAGATTAGCTGGCCAATCACGTCAGCAGTCAGCTAGCTCCGGTCTAGTGAGGCGACTATTGAATCGATATCGGAATCGAATATTAGACCTATGAGCAAGCCTTTTGTCTATGATGCAATAAAAGTAATGAAAGAAGACCTATTATAGACTCGAATTAACTGGCAGTAATATAATTGCGTCTCGTCTCGAAGGTTGAGCGGATCCGGAACTGGTGTGCAGCGCTGTGCCCGATGGCGTGCCAACTGACGGCGTACTTCGTTGTGGGACGGCCGATTGGCCACAACGTCTGCTTGTTCGTCTGAAGTCTTAAACTTCTTGGCCACGGACTGCATCATCTCCGAAAAAGCCTCCCTTTGTCGTTGCCTTACTGTCCGGCCTTACCGTACAATGATGATGTTTACCGCACGATCTCCGGTTCTTGAATTATGAAGAAGATTGGATGCACAATTTGTGGGAGAAAATGTACGGTTTGTAGTAAGTAGCCAACCGGAGAAGCCTGCGGTCGCAGCACACATCACGCGATGCTGTTCGCGTTTACGACTCTGCTTCCGGGTTACGTCATAAGTTTGCTAGTGATTAATCATTAACTGAATTACGCTGCGCGCCATGTATTTAGGGATGTTTATCTAGCCCTAGGTCGCTCCGAAAGGCGAAGAGTCTACAACGTACTGTAAGACTTTATTCTAAGCATATTATTCATGAAATTACTTTCCACGAAACCCAATCAACGTTACACACGGTTGGACAGACAGGGTATTAACTCTGTGTGCTGTAAACTAATTGTACCATGCATTACGTCCTGATAGGTTGCATTAGGGGTCTTGTCCGTCCGTCTGCTCGCCTGTCTTTCTGTCTGTTTCATATAGGCTCTTAACTTAAAAACAAAAAAAAACACGGGAAAAACCGAAATTTGTGTAAATGTTTCTGAGGCAGGAGTAACCAGCGTGCCAGTTTTTAATCTGCAAACGACAACAGGGACAATTAGGGTTAGAGTTAGGTCCAGAGTTGCGCCGCTCAAAGCGGACGGCCGTATATTATATGCCGGCACCGGGTCATAGCCTATTATGCTATATCGAAGATGCGTAGATTTTTTGGACGGCTGCGAGACGGTCACAGCGACATTATTCTTGTCAATTAATCAATTAATCCAGAATTTTTAAAGTGGCCTAATTAAGTAGCCTAATGTATACTACTGTTATGTCCAGTAGAGAGAAACAGTTAGTTCAGGAAATAGTCAGAAAATGATTTTGTGAAAAGATGTCTATTGAAACAAAAATAACTTTCTAGCGGATTGGCCGATTAGCTCAAGATGCTGCCTTGCTGCAGTTTGCAAGCTACAGGCAAGAATTTCACTGAACCGTCTCGATCGTGATAATTTAAAGAAGACAATAAATTATAAAGCCTCGCAGTTTGAAGCCAAATGCTGCTGTCCACACCGCTGCTGCTACATCGGCCAGTATGACACGTGATGTGGATTGGTCTTTAATAGGCCTAGAACTGACATCTGACAACCGGACGGCTGGATTTTGGCGATAGCTTCGATGACCTCAAGAACAACGTACATCAGGCTTGTCTGTAGTACGATAATAGGCATGCATAAAACGACAAGATAAACTACAAGACTCTCCGTAGAAATGCATAAAAAGCCACGATCTCTATGGCGTACAAGAGAGCCCTGTCGTCACTGCAAAGACCGCGCGATGTTGTTTATGTTTACGATCCTGCTTTCGGGTGACGTCACGCGCCACGCTGGTGACGAATAACCGACGTATGCTGCCAGCGATGTAATGCACCTGAAAATGTTTTCAAGAACCGATTACCAGTGATACGTGGCGGGAAATAGTCAAGAGGGTGAACGTGGCTTGGATTTTTTTCATTCGAGACACAGTGTTTTAGCGAAGGCGACCCGGCGGCTTATTTTCATGCATATGCATATCGTTTCTGAGAAGATATGCGACAGTTGTCCGTCAGAGGGTGTTGTACGCACCAGTGTGTTTTGTGTGTCCGGTTTTGCTGTGATGTGTGTCTTGCTTTATTATGAATAAATAAACGGAGATGCTGCAGTCTTGGTTGGTGGTTTCCAGCAGGCCTTATGCCTAGACTCGAACTTGCGCTCTTCAGTAGGAGGCTCAAAGGGCGTAATCACCAACAGTGGCTTAAATCTGATCGTTATTGCTCCTCACTTCGGTATGCATTTGCCACTCTAGATCTAACAACAGCAGATTCCCACGATCTGTTCTTTGGCCCTAGGTTAGTTTATGCGGTGAAAAAGCAAGCGATGCGTTAATTTAAACACGACAGTAGGCGGTCACTGCAGTCCTTCCTTCCGCCTGTCCTGATTTACGTCCTGCAGTACATATCCGACTATTTGTTTCCGGGAGCAAACCGATATATCACTGCTAGCTATTTCAGCTTCTGTTCGTAGTGCGAACGTCAGGTTAAATTTGTAGAGGTGGGAGGTCTGATTCTTCTAGGTGCCACGCGTCAGTGCTGCGGCGTTCTATCAGCGACTAACTCAAGACATGTTGTTTGCGCACGACGGACCTTTTAGGCTACTGACAATTCATCGATACATCTGTCACGCGTTTCGTTTTCGTCATTCCCGAAATTTCGGTCGAAATACAACGTTGGATAATAATTTAAAGTTGTCTTTGGTGTTTTGTGACTGATTTTAACTTATAATATTAATGCATTAATGCTCCTTGTCAGATACTACTAGTAGGCCTACTACCGAGTCTGATACTAAATTGTTGCTGCTGCTGCTACTAGACCTACATCTTATGGGACGAAGATGAACTGAGGTTTAAAGTCATCTGAAAAGGTCAAAGTTCAAGGCCACGACACAAGTGACCAGAATCGCGAAACACAAACAATGCAGGCGGATGTCTACAGTCTACACTCTACAGTCGCTAATTTCCGACCTGTGCAGATCGTCTTTTGAATTGTTTATCGAAAGGGACGTGACTGGCCATAACATAAATGTCACCTAGCGACTTCTGTTGGCATGGTGTTGTTTTGCTGGCTGGCGTCTGCACGTGAAAATCGGGCAAACGTGTCGTCAGAACCGGAAGACAGGAGAGACGTGTAACAGTAACAGATGACGATGTACATTCCATGCATTTGTACTTCCTCTTAACTTTTTCGGATTGCCCACTGCCCAGTCCATGCGACTATTGACACAAAGTTCGAATTTGCGACATTGTTACGAGTAGGCCTACAGTGTCGTAGTAAACTGAGTCTTCCACACAGCAGTAGCCCTATGTCTAAAAAAGATAAAAAAATAAATGGCTTTGTGAAATGTGAAAAATGGTCTGCATAAATTACAAATTCTTTTAGCTTATCAAGAGCAGAGCCCGGCCGTAATTGTTTTCCCGCGGTCCATACCGTGCCGACGCAGTTGGTAGTTGGGATGCAATGTGACCGGTCCGCTAATACATTCCTGCTTTCTGCGCTTTCCCAAAGCAGTAACGTGAAAATGAGATCACGCGTTTAGAGCAATTTTAAGCCTACGCGTCACCAGGGGTATAGTGAAGCCGAGACGTCGAAGAACGTTACCCCACTTTTTACGCGCGACAGTATGTAATGCTTCGCGCGTCTTAGCCATCGTCGAGGTGTCTGTCGTCTGTCCGTCTGTCTGTCCGTCCGTCACACCTTGGCACTGTATCAAAACGGTGATACCTAAAATCACGAAATCTTCACTGTGGGCTGCCACAAGGACTCTAGTTTTAGTGACAAAATTTCGTGCCCCTGGATGATGGGGTTCCCCTCGAACGAGGCGTCAGAGTGGGGTACCCCACCTAAAACGTTATTTTGCCATTATTGGCTCTTACAGTGTGAAAATGGTTGCAGATAGGTACAGATTTGCTGCATATCATAACAAGCACTGGTGACGTGCTTTTCAAACTTGTCAACATCGATGACCTTAAACAACCTTGAACCCCCAAAAGAAGGGTTTTGTTGAATTTTTTGGCAATATTTGGCTGCAGCGCACATTTCAACTGTGAATTGCGACGAAATGGTTGGAGATAGACCAAAACAACCTGCACGTGGAATTTTCAGTATTAAACGTAGATTTTAGCTGTCCAAGTCCCGACTCTCTAGGTTCAAGGAGGCCTGCGCAGTTGGACGTCAAAGACGGCTACCCACCCCCCCTAAAAGTGGTTATTTTACCGCTTTAGCGTGAAAACAGTTGTAGATGGGCGCAGATATATTGCTTATCATAACAAGCACTAGTGACGAGCTTTTGAACGGTGTCAACATCGATGACCTTGAATGACCTTAAATTTCTAAAATAGGGGGTTTTAATTTTTTTTGCAATTTTTGTCTCTGGTGCACAATTTATATGTGAATTGCGCCGACATAGTTTTAGATAGACCTGGACAACCTGCAAACAACAACTGCTAAGACTGTCGCTCGTCTCATGAGCTTTGCTCAAATTACTTGTTCTAGGATCTTAACAACATTCACGTAAAAAGAAATTTGCACAAAATTAAAATTTTTCCATACCTATATAGACCTAGTTTGACTGACATAGAAACACATATTAACACAAGAACGCCCAACTGTCGCTAGGGTATAAGTTTATGTTGCAGTACTGGCCTTCGATTTTGATCAATGATTTTTATCTCAACTAACAAGGCGTATGCTACTTCCTATTAGTGATTAACGGTAACCTTTGCCGTATCTCTCACCGTTTCCAGGATATGACCAGCTTTCCGTTGAAAAGCGCACATTCTTTACCCCTTCCACTTAACTCCCAATTTGAAAATGTTTCCCTTCCAGTATTGATGAGTGCAATTTTATGTACCGTGTATTGTACAAAGACTGTTTTCAGTTGTTTTTAGCATGTCAGTATGTTTTGCATTTGCCTACAGCGGTTTGTCTGTTGATTGCTTTAATAAAAACTATCATCATCAACTTCATCGCCTCAAAGCCCGTGGCCCGGCAAGGTAACGTACTGATGTTTAAAACATTTTCAGTGTACGCTAGAAATCTGTTTTCTGTCATAAATTCTTTGCAATGTAAAACAGTTTCTGCAGCTCAAAAAATACCAATTTTTGTATCATAATATTTTAGTACGTACAGTATTACAACTCTATAACAAGATACAACTTGTCAAGATTTAGCCATACGCCAATGAGTTTCTCTCTTTTCCTTCGTGCCAATGCCCCTGGAGTTCGTGACGCAATTATCTGACTGCTGCAGTAGCTGACGCAAAGTGTGGCCATTATTCACCTATCCATTCTGCAGTTTGCGCAGCCGCGAAAAGACACTTCGCACACTACACATTTCCTGTTCGCTGAACAAACAAAGCGCCGGTGATAACACAAGTACTGCAAAAAGTAGGCCTACTTAAGTACAACTACAAAGTACTCATGAAATAACGTTACTTACTTACAAGTACCAAGTACAAATGCATAAAGTACAAGTAGGCCTACACAAAATTTAGGGGCAAAATTAGAATTTTAAGCACCCATATTTTTCTCTGTTGGAAATTTGTAGCTGTCTGTCGGGAAATTCCAAATTTTTGCCTTCTACTTTTTTATCCACGACGCTGCTGATAAAAAGCGTCCAGGTCATCGCCGATCGTCGGCAAATAGGATAAAAACTCGATTGTGTATAGTTTCTTGACTTACAGCGCACAGCTGTCACGGTGTCACCGTTGACATTAGCGTGGTCGCCTGCAGATTGCCGATATGCATCAGACAACTCACTTTGCGAGCCTCTATATTCTTCCTAGTCCCGTGCACACAGACCGAGTGTGCCGCTTAATTAGGACCCCTTAAGTTCTCGACCACCGGCAAACGCAGCCCCGAGTCGCTGGACGACGATTTTTTCGCCGTATAAATAAGTAATCAGCTTGAACTCACGCCTCGTTGTAAGTAAGAAGTAAGTAAGTTATGTAGCGCGTTGACTGCGATTACCTCGAACGCGTCGGGTGTGCTCGCAGGCTGGCAGCACGAGAAGTGAAAGTGTTTTAGATGGCGTTGCAGCATTGTGGAAATAAATCTGTTCTGCCTTCACCTCTTGTTGCCGCAAAGTGAGCGGCTTTTACAAGATCTATCAGAGAAAACGCTGATGGATTTGGACGAAACAAATTTTTAACCTTTGGCTATAAAATTTAGTTTTTTGTCTTATAATGTTCGGCAAAGATTAACCTTACTTTACTACTACCGCAGAGCCTGCTTTAATGGGTTAAACTTTTTTGCTAAGTAACTGGAAATAATTACGCGTTAGCAGTACGTCACTTGCTTGTAAACGTCGTGCACGATGGCGTTCTGCAAACAGAATTAATCATGCCTAACTTCATTGAGCCGTCAAACTAGCCACTGCTGAATCCCAACAATCTAAAGAAATGAGAATTAATAATTGCATTTGTCAAACTTTGCTAAGCCTATTTTGTGTTATCTGCTACAATTTCTGAACAATGGTGAAAACCGCGTAATTCTTGAACTAACGTTTAGCACGTCCGAAATGTGCAATTTGGGCAGTTTTTTAATTGATATGGTCACGAAAAATTTATTGCTCTAAGAGTATAATAAACCTAACTATTAAAAATCCACATAAAATACGACGTTTTAGGGCATACATGTGATCGTACTGCAAAGTATTGTAGGGCCTACTGCAAATTCTCTGCAGAGTGCGACAGTGAAAGATTTTTGAAAATCGGTCAATATCAGGTGAAGATAAGACAGAAACTTGGCGGTGTACTTTTCTGATTCACGGCAGACGATGTACATAGGCCTACGTACTGTAGTTGCGGTCACCTCTGACATTAATTGTGGTCGCAGTCTCGCAGACAGGTCGCCGATGTATCACGTTTGTAGGCCTGTAGGCCTCTTTACAGCCATTTGTCTTGGTCAGACGCAATCGAGATACAGATTGCTGGTGCAAATGTGCGGTGCTCATTAAATAGAACTCGGAAATTAAGTCGCTGCTGCTGCTGCTGCCGCCATTAACATCAGCTGGGCAAATTGATTGATTTAAAAATCGACTTGGTGACACAATCTATTTATTTCGCGCTGCACGTTGCCCTGGGAGGCACTGTACAGAATGTGTTAACAGCAAGCTCACAGTCTAGAGAAATGATGGAATATATTCTGAGAGATCTCGACGAGTTATAACACACGCAGCGTTTTCGATATTGCATACCGAGCATTGCGACCTTAAATCATAACGTCTTAACTGAGTGAGCCCATGCGGAGACAGGAAAGTTATTCGGCGACTGGCTGAGGCTGATTTCGTTGACAAATTTTTAAAAAAATAATGAACGCTTGGATAGACCTAAACACAATAAAGAAAAAGCAACAACGTCAGGTGATCAAGCGCTATAAAAAAGTCAACTGTCCGCAACCATATAGGCGCTATCTTTTAGAAATACGGCCGGGTCAACTTTCCCTTTCTTTCAATGCAATTCTCCGCCTTCCCATTCCTCCCGCTTTCCCCCTCTTTTTAAAATCCTGTCTTTTTCTTTTGTGTTTGCTTCTCTTTTGTCCCCTTTTGCTTATTACTTTGTAAATCTATATAGCTATAGGTCTGGCCTAGAGGAAGTTACTTGCATTAAGATTGAAAAAGACGCCGAGACGCAACAGTGTTCCAAGACATCACCGGGAATCAAACGCATAATGGGGTCGACTGCGAACTTATGGCCGTGAGGCATTCGCCACATGAAAACAGCACCCACCAATGCCGCAAGACAAAACGAACTTGTCGAGTAGTCGGACGAAAGGAAGCACGGAAGGAGCTGCGCGAGATAACGCAGTGATGTTTGTTAGCAACGCTGCGATGCTGCTGCTGCAGCTGCTGTAACAGGTGGGCCATTCGTTTCGCAATTATTCACGCACGAACAGTTCACAAAAGTGGTTACATATACAGCAGCGTTGTAGATAAGGAAAGCAGAAGGAAGCAAGTTGCAATTTACCGACAAGCAGCTGCAAATTTTTGACAGAGAAGATTATGGGTGCTCAAAATGTCGGATTTGCTTCAAATTCCACTAAAATAAAGAATTTTAGCTCCGTATTTGTATTTTAGAAGAAAATTTTCAGACAGCATAAAATAGGTTGGGACAAATTGCTGCCCCTTCTGCCTCTCTGTCACGATGGCGCTGGAACTTGAATATGATGAAATAAAAATGTTCCATAACATTTGCGCAAATCTTGCACAAGTTCGGTTATGTACACGTAATTGCAGCCTTATGTGAGATTGTAACGCATTGGAAACTTTCGTTCACCAGTTTTCCAAAGGAAAATAAGGAGGTGAGGTGGGAAAATGAAACAACATTTAATGACCTAGCGTGAATAGACGCTTAATAATTGGGCCAGAAGTTGGACAAAAAAGTTACTGTCGAAGATTAGTGGGCGGTTTTCAAACGCAGTCTATAAATATTTGCATCTTTTAGTCTAATGCAATCCAACTTTGCATTATTATGCGAATAGTGGCTATAAAATGGGTCTGCAACACTTCCTTTTGCAAAAAAAATTAATGACTGTGCCAAATTTGAACCAATTTAAATAGCTTTTGCGTTTTCGATCTAAAAAATACACTTTATCTAATACAGTAGAGAACGTTATTTTAATAAAATAATGTACCCTGTTTAAAACATCAGTTTATACGCTTGTTAACGGCGACACGCAACGACTGACACTTCGAAAACAGCAAAAATCATAAAATGGTAATACCACTTACCATCACATCGCCTAACTGTTAATGTGCTGTTGAATAATATCATCTTTTTATGATTTTTTGCTGTTTTCGAAGTGTCAGTCATTGCGTGTCGCCGTTAACAAGCGTATAAACTGATGTTGTTTACATTTATATTTGCTGTTTTATTAATAAAATAATGTTCTCTTATAGGCCTAGGTGGGCAATGATAATTTATGTTTTGCACGACTGTGAAGACGCAAAGCATCAGAGTTTAGAATCAAGACCCTGATTTCTTGGGGTCGTGGGCACTTTCCTATTCGTGGTCAATGATGACCATGCATCTGTCTTGCACCATTACGGAGATACGGGGCCTCAAAAATTTTTGGGGGTCACGACTATCTTTCGTCTATCTTGCACCGTTATGGAGATATAAAGCCTCAAAGTTGTGTTCAGCCCATCTAAAGGCTGAAAGTTTACTGCGCATGCCCATTGTCACGTGACCTGTAGGCAGGGGATCCAAAATGATTACATATTTAGAATTCTCAATGCCATATTGTCTCACTATACAACTTCTATGGGCCTACGATGAAGATTAAGGGCCGTTTATAGGTGATAATTTTATACAGGACAGTTATGGCTAAACATTTTGTCTGTTTTTGGACCAATTTTCGACTTAGAAAGATATTAACAGGGGTTAGCTATTAACTTTGAATTTTTACCCCTAAAAAGGCACACTCTTACGTGAGACTGCGTCGTTTGAGCCATTGCGCGTAATAATCCGCCGATCGGTCTGATCTGTAGGCCGGCCATTAGAAAAAGATATATCCAACTAAGAAACATTTTCGTTATATTTCACACCTTTGCCGAGAAGGCCGCAATAGACGGATTTACACGAAAGTTTGCACAGGGGTCGTCTCGCGAGCACTATCTCCTGTTTCAAATATTTTTTATCGATCGGTTGATGGGTCTCGGATCTGCAAAGGTTCGAATTTTGCCATTCTCCATTAACGTAGCCGGACGCCATTAACACAGGGCTGCGCTACATGCTCGCCTGTGATAACAGATGTAACATTTTGTGTGAAAGATAAGACATCATCATCATCATCGACAACCGTGGGCTCAATGCCCGTTGGTGTCTGACGCCATTCTTACTATCGCTGCCCACCGCTGCCTATCTAGGGCAGCGTGGCTTAACTCCTGCAGGGTTGTCCCAC
>Ga0209367_1000252_pt1 | contig 46390 bp, 34 predicted proteins | sample WorMetLIZISLAND2_FD_187412 | JGI IMG/M metagenome (GOLD analysis project Ga0209367, IMG submission 187412) | Marine gutless worms symbiont microbial communities from Max Planck institute for Marine Microbiology, Germany - Olavius geniculatus... ... | reverse complement strand
CCTTGCTTGTGTTCACATAGTGAGCCAGCACTTCAAGCAATTTTACTGCAGGCAGTTAGAAAATGGACAACTGGATGAAATGTCAGCCAAAGTGTCAGAAATGTGAACAAAATGCGTTTTTACGCGTAATGTTAATTAAGCAATCATATCGCATCAGATAAAAAAATGATATTTTGCTGGTTGTGTTTTCCTTAGGTAGTGCAGAAACAAACAGTGGATGAGGTGGGAAACTTAATGGTCGTTTTACTGCAATTGTGTCTGGAATATTCGTGCCAAAAATTATCAAAATCTGATAATATTTGGTTTTCAAGTTACGGTCGAAAATGTCGGAAATGTTTTTGGGACACATTGTAGTTGTAGGCGTGCATAAATGCAACGCCTATTAAAAAACAAGAATCCCAGCTGTGGCTGCGGTGGGCCGACCGTACCACTTATATCCGAAAGCCAGCGTCCAACTTCGGGTCGCGAAAAGAAAGCGATTTTCCAGAGTGACTCCAGTCCCATACACGCTACGGTCACGCTGCTATATCAAACGCAGGAATTAACACCACGATACGATACAGTAATTTCGCGTACGTGTGTGGCGGCTAAAGCCAGCAACATTGTATTTCAAATTGTGGCCAAACAGCTGCAGATAGACACATGGTTAGTTTTCACAGCCCATAAAAAGTGGCCATCATTTTGTCTAACTGTACCATCGCCGACTTTCTTTGATGTACCATTCAGCCACAATACATGCGTTACAAACAAACAGACGACAGACAGACGACATATCATACCCAAGGCTCGACCTAACGGTTGGCCAAAAACAGGGGCAATAAAATTATGTAAATGTTTACAAAAGGTAAGAAATACTGACCTAAGATCATATTTTAATGCTAATGAGTGTGTATTTTTTTACTTTTATTTTTTTTAAAACAATTTAAAGAGGAAAATGTCTGCATCATGTTTTAAGGGGGAATGGACTCTGTTGTACTGCTCTATTCTGCCAAAATTTAGGGGCCACATGTACGCAAGATAAGCGTCTGTGTATATGGATATATCCGTGGATATCCACGGAAAATCTGTAAATATGGATATGGATATGGATGGGAAATTCCATATCCACGGCAAGCCTGACTGTTTATCGGTGGACGGTGTAACTGCAGCTACCGTTATTTTATTATTAATTATTATTATTATTAGAACATTTATGTAGCGCATTATCATAGCAGACTAGGCTTACAAAGTAATCTTTAATACGCTCGGTGCGCTGTGTCTGTGGATAAAACAGGAATTGACAACGAACGCTAAAAAGTCCAATGTAAGCGTCACGTGCCTGAACGAAACGTTTCGACGAGACGCAATGGTCCGAGACGCGAGACTAGACGTAGGTTTATTGCGCCGAGACCGAGGCGTATTGCGTCGAGACCGAGATGAGACCGAGACAAGACGTTAGAGCGTCTCGAGACCGACTCGAGACCGAGACGTCTCGACCGAGATCACATTCCTGGACGATAATAATTACACGTATGTGACGTCACATGATCAGCTATACGCGTACATCACTAATAGTCACTTGTCATAAAAGGTGCCATTTAGGTCTATAAATTACGAACTGAACGGGTAGTTCAAACCCTATTATTGGGACGCCATCTCGATCGCATAAAAGTAGTGTTGTCAAATTACCGGTAACAAACGTTGTCGGTGTATAGAACGCGTATGTTACCGGTTCGTTATCGCAAATTTATCCAGCGACGTATTTCGAATCTGCCGACGGGCTGACCATTAAGGACGGCCTCTGGCAAGAAAGTCGTTTGTCGTCTTAAGATCCAGTATGCGTTCTGTTGATTTGCAACTAAACTGTAGCTACGTCCCGGCAGAAAACTTATTAGCCTACACGATTAATTTCCTCGTTGTCACAGATCTTTGCATGCAGAATGTCAGCGATCCAGTGCAAAGAAAACATTTTAAAATTTGGGTTGAAAAGAGGTAGTAGGAAAATATGCGTTTTTCAACTGATAATTTGCCGTATCACCGAAAAGGTGAGAAATAAAGCCAGAAAATACGGACATAGACATTTCTGTAGAGTTTGAACACTTCCGTTGCTGGGCTAAAGTTAACCACATGATTATGAATCTCTTAAAGACTAACGAAATAGTTTTTTGTAGACCATCTGCTCGCTCATTCTTACCATCATGTTTGACAGGAATTGAACGTGTGGTGTCTGCTAAGCTTCTTGGTGTCACATTTTGTAGTAACTTAAAATTTGATGAACATGTTAAAAACATTTTAACTATCTGTTCTCAGCGTTGTTATTTGTTGAAGTGTTTAAAAGCGCAAGGTCTTCCTGCCAAGCAATTAAATGTTGTTTTTTCCGTTGTTTAATAAAAGATTACTTACTTACTTACTGTTGTTATTGATCACTAACATGGAAGTCGATGGCATGAGCCCTTTCAGTTGACACAAAAAAACATAAACTTTCGACGACCATGAAGATCCAATATACGTTTTGTTATGTCAATCGTGCAGTATTGTGGCTAAACGGTACGTCCTACAGGGGTCGGAGAGGATACCGTCGGATACGGCGATGACGCTGTCAATAGTAACCATGTCTCTGTCTGCAGCGGTTTGGCCACATTTTTAAATGAATGCAAAAAAGTACTTGCTGATCGCAGCCATCACTCACGCACCTGCGCCGAATTACGGTATCGTATCCTGGCGTTGATTGTGGCGTTCGATATAGCAGCGTCACCATAGCGTGTATGAAACTTCAGTCAGTCTAGGAAATCGCTTTCTTTCCGCGACCAAAAGTCGGACGCTGGCTTTTGGGTATAAGCGGTACGGTCGGTTCACCGCAGCGACAGCTGGGCTTTTTGTTCTACATAGTGTGGTTCTTTGCTAGCGATTAGGTTTTTTTTGTTACGCGCGACAGCAAGTGTAATGCTAAGTGTGCCGCCCCGCTTTTAAACGTCGCTGGTCCCCCTCTAGCTTCCTGCTTCAATTCCCCTTGACGGGTCTGCTTGAACAACTTGGAACCATTAAAATAAGGTTTTAGATATTTTTGCGACTACGCTGCACGATATGCCGGATTGTTATCATTGTTTTTGTCGAGGCTCTTATTAACTAGAAATTAATTAATTAATAACACTTTCTCACTCCAAAAACCTGGTCTCTCGCTGCAAAGGTTGCTGCGTGCGACAGGCTCATAGCGTTAATTATGTATGCAACTAATAAATATTCATAAGATACGGCCAATCAAAAGGCGCAGTTTAGTACGCGTGGCTAATCACAGACGTCGTTTCTAAAACCCTCGCCTATTTTTCCATGTAGTAGTTCCGTCTGTGTAAAAAGTTACTTACGAGTGAAAGTGATTCACCAGATGGCGCCACCGTGCTAGAAGTGTAAGCCACACGTAGTGTTGGTCCCCCGTGTGGCTTGTGGGATCCGGGTTTACCCCGTTTCTAGTAATACCTAACAAAGAGCGTGCCGGTTATGCTGTGTTGGTATCCATGGTTTTTTCCCCACGTTTTGACATCATAATCTAGGCCATATGTGCCAACCGTGTCAATTCCCCTCGAACGATAGCCTCATTGACGGTACTTTCTAACAATTTAACAAATCGTCGTTTTCCCGATCTCGTTTAGCGTGAATTACGATAGGCCTACGTTACGTTGCAGTTAGATCGACACAAGCTTGCTGCGATTGAAATGCGCCCAAACTAGGCCGCCTACTTTACATCGATGCTGTCGTGCATCTCATGAGCAGCAGCATTGCATGCTTGTAGAACGTATAGTCCCATATAATGTTGAATATTTCTGTCCGCGTTCTGAGTGGCAAAACATTGGCCTATACATTTAAAAAAATTTTAATATATTATGTTTGACGCATTCTGAGCAGAGAACCCCCACGAATATCCGCATTCGGATTAATTTTGTACCACCAGAAAACTGCAAATTTAGACAAACATTTTTTGTCCCTTGTAGCGCAACAAATTATGAAATACCATTATCTTCATGCTTATGCTAAAATTTTCAATAGTTGCGGTGTTGCATTTAGCGACTTTCGGCATGAATGCATGATCGACAGGTTGAGTACCCGAGTGAGTACTCGAGTACCCGATGAGATACTCCGACGAAATCGATTCTTAATTTATTCTTCACAGTAGCAGCTCTAATTAATATTCTATGCAAAAATGTAAACAATGAAAGTTGTGAAGTGATTTTATCATGTTTTTTGTTTTATTTGTTAATGTTTTTGTAGTTTAATTTGCAGTTTAGTCGTTGGACGATGGACGTGATTATTCACAGTAACGTGACGGGGCTGCTGGGTACGACAGTTATATCGACGGATGCCGAACAGACGGTCAATCAGCTTCTGCGCGCGTTCTGCAGTGAGAAAGGCGTACATTATCGCCTGGACCTGGTGCTGACAAACTGCCGCGACGAAGTGATGCACGGACGCCGGAAACTCGCCAGCTACGGCGTCGCAAACGGCGAGGAACTGTACGTGTCCGTGAAAGGTGAGCAGCCATAAACTGTGTCGTTGTTCCTGCTTGTGATTAACCGCTTGTGGTACTAATAAAATTTTCGGACACTCCGCGGCCGAAAGTAACCATATACTGACGATCTCACTAAAGCATTACTGCCCAATAGTTCGATTGGCCAGACCCGTCGAGAGCGACAGCGGGGCCTGAGGAAACATTTTTGGTGCCCCCTCTGTGAAAATTTTTTTTAGAATTTTTCATTTTTAAAATGGTGCATCCTGGTGCACTTTAGATTTTTGTGCAACAGTGGGGCCCCCTAACGTCGTAGGGCCCAGGTTAGCTTATCCTTCTTACCTCCCCCTCAACGGGTCTGTGACTGGCCAACTGACCATCACTGGGCAGTGTTATAGGCTATGCTCAGTAGTCGTGCTCTCACCCAGTCTCCACTTTTATAGCAGATGACCTGCCCACATGAGTGTTGTAATAGGTTGACTAATTGATAGTCATATTACGTCACTGCTTAATATTCGCTGATGTTTTGTGCATAGATTAAAAGGATGAGTCACTGTGTGTAGTACTGGTAATATGCAGCAGTATGCAAATGCAGTAATTAATAAACAGAAGTATTGTAGATGCTGTAATAATTAATATGGCATCTTTTTTGCATCTGCTTTGTGCACAGAGACAGAAGATGAGTGGCCGTGTGGCTGTAATCAATGGTATCTTCTCAGCGTTGTCACATTCCTCATTGGTGCTGTAGGCCTTGTTGCAGTCTGCATCATCAGGACACAGGACCACAGTTATTCACACTCGGTATGCTATGATGCGTGGCTAAATTTTGCTGTTTCAGAATGAGTCATCTTTGTGTACAACAGGTTGTCCACAGACTTTTATAGATGAGGCAGCCTGGGCGTGTGTACTTTTCTTTAGATTTTTTTTTGGTTACAGCAGGATAAAGTAGCTATTTTTTGCTTTTTCCAGTGGGTAAGTTAAAGGTTGAAGGAAAGATATTGCGTATGTGTAGCTTTCTATTCGAAACCCATCACTCTAGCTATGAAGCTTCATCTGCCATATTCGATTACATTTGCCATCTGACACAGGTGAATGTGCCAACCAAGCAGGCTAGTGCTCAGTTTATTTGCCCTGGAGGGATGGAAGGCTGAGTTGACCTTGGTATTGGTTATATACAGTATGAGATGGTTTACTTCTCCGCAGGGTCAGCCATCCACCTCGTAGCAACCTGACTGACAGGATTTGAACTCATGACTTCTTAATCACAAGTCTGATGTTTAATGATGACAGTAAGGAAGCTTTATATCACCGACTTTCGTATCAAACAACAGAGATAGCTTATCTGTGACTGAAGAAGCAGCTGAAAGGGACAATACAAATACAGGTTTATGGACTATATTTTACTGGTTGTTAAAAGTGTGATTTGTTATGACAGTATGGAGTAGGGGTTGATGCTGGCTCATCTCATACATCAATATATGTTTACAAGTGGCCGGCACAGAAGCTCAACGGCACCGGCATCGTTGAACAAGTCCTGAAATGTCCACCCACTTCACAACGTCAGTTGCTTACTTGTTTACGTACTGAGTTTAATTATCTTTGCACAGAACTTACGTACAGACGCATCTACCACTTTCCAGGCTGTGGTTTCAGTTTGAACTTTTTGTGACATGACTTGTGTCAAGAGTACTCATGTACAAACATTTTTTCTTGCTGTAATTAGCAGATAATTTAGTAGTATAATTTTTTTTTGTTTTATGAACGTGCATTTGGTTAGGCTTGGTGGTTTATTGGTTTTTTCGATTGGCTCACAGTCGAAGGTTACTAGTTTAGCTCCTGGCCAGTTCGCTAGCAGGTAAAATGCTGAGCAAGTTGTTCACACTCGTGTGCTTCTGTTCACCAAGCAGTATAATTTTGTCTAAGGGCAGTGACGTTCTGCAGCTGGGAAGCTGACCGTGATGCATTTTTGTTTGTGATGACAGCTATGCGTCCACTTTCATCATTCGTTGATCATCCGTCAGATGCAGGTCATGAACTTGAGCCGTGTCTTGACAGAGCCAAGGGTCTGGTGCCTCATCAGCAACGTGGTGCAACTCCAATCTTCTTTGGCGCTACTGCTGGAATGAGGCTACTCGGGTGTGCATGATAAATTGTCAATCGATTGATTGATAACTCAAGCTGTCAGTCGATCAGTTGAGATTTTTAAAGTGCCTTGCTAACTGCTGGGTCCGCTAGGTCTAGGTAGATGTAGTCCACTGTTGAGTTTTATTTTCTATCAGTGTTTAACAACTTGGGTTTTTCAAGGCCAAACTGACTATGTTTTATTGGGGTTGGATTTTTGGTTTAAACTTGGGCTCTCAGAGGCTCAACTTGTTGGCATTTTTATGGGGGGTGGAGGTTGCACGGGTTTCAAGTTATTAGAATAGGCAGTGGACTACTAGATACTGTCCTTAGCAAATGAATGTCATTAATTTACAAATTCATAGGTTTAGAAGTTTTGAAACTTAGCCACAATAAAATAGATTACTTGTAAATCTAATAAAATACTTACTATCATTAATGAGATTACAATACTCTTTGTGCTGCAGTGCATCGAATGAGTCAGCTGCAGAGGCAATAATGGAGTCAGTGCGTATTACCATAGCAGCGTATCCATTCCTGCTGAGGAATCGCAGGGAGCAGGTCCGCATCCTCGCTGGAACTGAGGAAGCAACTTTTTCATGGATAGCCACAAACTACCTCGCTGGAAACCTTGGTGTATGTATGATTAGTGTGAAGTGTGAGCTTGTTGTGACTGTGTTAGGCTAAGATGCTGGACGTGTGATCAGGAGTTCATAGGTTCGACTCCCAATCGGGTCACCATCAAGAGTTTGTGATTGTGAACACATGACCTTTTAAATTATAAGTCCAACATTTTAGCCATTGTGCTACCATGCCAGTAGCCACTATATAGAAATATGTGCATGTGTGTATGATCTCTTTTTCTTATAAACCGTAACAATTTTTGTCTTTTATAGTTGGACGAGTTCTCCATTTTGCTGTTTTCTATAGGTTATACTGATCTGTGTCACTGTTGCTTGCAACAGTTGGCCAGCAAATGAGATCTTAAATATCACCGTTCCGGCGAGTGTTTTGGACTGATCTTTAGTGTTCTTTTAGTTTTCATGTTGTGTGTTCAGTTTTAGCAATTTTAGTCAGGTTTTTATCTGCAAGCTTGCAAACCACTGATCGCTCTCTGTGTAAGTATTTCTTTTAATTAGTTAATTGATTATGGTTTGTTTGCTTATGCATTTGATTCAGTTTCAGCCATTGGCTCAGATCAACCAGCCAATAGTAAAATCCTCTGTTCAACAACCCAAGACTCTTGGTGCCCTGGACATGGGTGGAGCTTCCACGCAGATAACCTTCGTCCCGGAAAACCCGGCAAAGATCGAGCCCATCTACAACTGCTCGGTGGGGCTATACGGCATAGAGTACAAACTGTACACTCACAGTTATCTATGCTATGGAGTCAACGAGGCTTATCGCCAATACCTTGCCCATCTTGTACAGGTAAGCTGGATGTAGGAAATTTTGAATGATGGCATAATAGTCAGCAGCCAAACCACGGTGCAGTTTTTAAAGTCTGGCAGTAGCTTATGTTATTCAAATCTGGCCAAGTACATGGCTGGATCTGAGGCACAATTACTGTACTTGTTCATTTAGAGAGTGAGGATTTTTTTTAGCTAAATATGTGACTTATCTGCTTGAAGTCATAAGTATAAGTTGTGTAAGAACTTTGTGCATCTTTGTTAGAGGCAGCATTATTTTAGTGAACTTGCTGTAAATGTGTGGTACTTGCTACCCAAGATTGTGGATTTTAGCGCATCAGCTGTTTTTTTGCATTCAATTCAGACTGTCAGTTTTACTAAATTTTTTAGATGTTCTTAAGTGAAAGCAAGTGTTTAAACTGTCTGTGTGCCTGTGCAAATTGTGTTGGTGTTAGTTTTAACAGATGCCATAAGTGCTTTAACCACCCTGATGCATCTTGCTTATTTTTTTCAGAAGATTTTTATCGACTGATGTGTTATGGAGCAAAGTAAATGATGATGATGATGATGATGATAAACACCATGTCCGGAAAAAAAAACATCCTGAATAATGTCGATTGTTAGTTGAAGAAGGAATATCCAATTTTTATAATTTTTGTTACAACTGGCCATCAAATAACCATTCAAATTCACCCAATGTCTGCTTCTGGGGAAAACAGAACCAATGAAATATGAGTTGAAATGAACAGAAATATGTCAAAAAGCATCCCCAACATTATCATTTGTGACTTGAAGAAGGATTGACAAATTTTAATAATTTTTGGTGCAAACATTTTTTACACTACTTGCCATCAAATGACCATTTTAGTTCCCACCTCACGAAGTGTCTGCTTCTGCACTACCTGGGAAAACCCGAACAGGCGAAATAGGATAAAGAGCTATTTCATTGGTTTTGTTTTCCAGGTAGTGCAGAAGCAGACAATGGACGCTATGGAAAATTGGACAGTCATTTGATCATCAGTTGTGTTAGAAATATTGTTGTCAAAAATTATTAAAATCCCATAATCCTTCTTCAAGTTACAATGAAAAATGTCCGGGATGTTTTTTCGGACACGGTGTATACTCAGCGGCCTCATTGATCCAGATAAAGGGGTCTGGAGGACCGCTGTCACCTTTTAAGAGGTGTCTGTGGCAAAGCCCCAACTGCAAACACATTTTTATGAATTTTTGAGTTTGAAAATTGCATATGTGGTAGTGTCTTTTTTGAAGTTGTTTTTAATAAATACAACGTTGCCTGGTTTTAGCTGACAGAGCAAGGGGGTTGATTGATTGGAGCCATTGATCTGCTCTTGGCTACGTACATGTAATTGTGCACGTGTGTGTGTAGACAAGTAACTACAGCGAGTCGTTGTCAGATCCATGTGGCTGGACTGACTCTGTCACTTCCTGGTCTTATGAAGACATCTTCAGAGTGCCATGTACGCTCGCAACACCAACAGATTTCAACCCACGCTTGAAGGTTTCGGATTTTGTTATGCCGATTTCTTAATAGCAATGTTAGGCTGTTCAATACAGATTTTGTTATTGATGGTAAGAATTTTTCATTTAGTGTTATTTTTATAGACTTCTGGTCTACGTTTTTAGGCTAATTTTGACCAGTCATCTGTTTTTTATACACTGCACAGTGTGAGCTAGTTTTTTTCATGGTTATTATAGTAAAAAGTTATGCATTAGACATTGATTAGAGTCATTACCGTACTACTGTGCTGTAAACAGTGTTATTCTGCCATGTTGTTTGTATATTTGCATTAATTTCATCTGTTTGTGCTACCATAATATATAGTGAGAAAATATCGGAGTTTTCATATTCCTTACTTGTGGCTGTTTACACAACAACGTTAATTGAAATACATTTTATTAAAATTGTTCTGTGACTTTTATTGCTGGATCTGGTTTGGAATAATTCTGCTGTATTGGATGTAGTTGATTCATTTTGTTGATGTTTTTATGTTTTACAATACAATATATACTGTATTACTGTTGATAGGGCAAAGTGTTTACGTTCACTGGTACAGACAATATGACAGCATGTCGTAGTGAAGCCAGGCAACTGTTCAACTTCTCAGCCCCATGTCCATACAGCCATTGTTCATTCAACGGCACCTACCAGCCACCACTGTATGGACAATTCATGGTCAGTGCATTGCTTTTGTATTAGTATTAGTAGTAGATGCATTGAAGTCCCTATAGGCCGTAATGTAAATTTTTAAAAATTTGAGTGTAAAAGGAGGTAAATTTTTAAAATTTTAATCGAAAACATACAAGGAATGTGTCCGGCGTCAGGATGCTTCATTTGAGCCATTAGCAGCATCGGTTGGTGCAACAGGCTGGTCTGTAGCCTTGCGCAAGGAAAAAGAAAGAAAAAAGATGCCTAATGGCGAATTTCGCACATGCGCAGCCATGCCTTTTTGAACCAATTGTAACCAAAAATTGCGTGTGCAGTCGGGTGGGCGATATGATGACTGATGCCAAGTTTTATGGAAATCAGTTAAGGGGTTTCAGAGTTACAGCACCCCCCCCTTAAACGCCATTTTTTATACTTAACATTCATCGCTTTTACAACAGCGTCAGCACTATCATGCTGCACTGTGATAATAAATTCATCAAATTACAACCTTTATATGCATTGTTGTTGTTGACTACTTACTATCCGCCGCAGCTACACCTGGCAGACAGGCGTTCCGACGAAGGCAGCAGCGGTTGCCAAAACGTCAACAAAAACAATAATAAAAGGCTGTAATTTGATGAATTTATTATGATTTATTAAGTTACGTTTCAACCTATGAGTCTATTGAAAAAACGGTGTGCCATTTTTCTTGTCAAAAAGTCGAAGATCAATGTTATCGGATCTAAAAAATCACCATGGAGGAAATGTATTTCATCAGCCGGCTTTCATGTGTGTGTAGATGGCTTCAGTAGCCAGTGGGCTACAACCAACTGAAAAAAGCCACGTCAGGCCTTTGTTTCTTTACTGATACCAGTACCTTTAGTAATATATTGTTTTTTTTTCAATTTTGTGCAGATTTGTTTAGCTTATATTCATGGTTAATTGGCAACTGCAGTGTTGTGTTGATTTTTTTGTGGTGTCAGGGCTTCTCAGGATTCTACTATGCAATGAAAGATTTACATCTGACGCTGGAAAATAATACGTTTGATGACTTCATCAGTGCTGTCAACAACTGCACTAACATTCTCTCTCCTGTACGTCGTATATCTATTTTTCACTTTTTATGCGTGACAGCAGCTACCACTGTAGTGCATCTTAGCCATCACAGTTCTGCCTGTCCGTCTGTCTGTCACACGGGTGGATCAGTCAAAAACGGTGCAAGCTAGAATCACCAAATTTTTACCTTCGGCTGCCGAGAAGACTCTAGTTTCACCAGGATCAGTAAAGCTTTTCCAGAAATTCGAAAGGGGTCACCCTGAATGAGGGTGCTAAATGACGGGGGGGGTAGGAAAAATTTGCGATTTTCAGCCAATATTGGAATTCATGCACTGGATATGGCGTGCTAGGCGTCATCTGCCGTCAAGTCTAAATGAAACATCGATGTGCGCTTAGATTTTGTTTGCATTGGGCCTTCACATGTGCATCGCTGTCGCGCGTTTCGCTTTGCATTGGCTGGGCTTTTCTTGTTATTCACAGCATGGCATGGGTCATGCCATCGTGTGTTGTCTGTCTGTAACATTGATGTGTTCTGGTCGTACAGGTTAAGCCACTGCAAAAGTTATCCTGCATATAATTAGTTGAAAATTATCAAATTTGGTGTGCACCAAATTTGATAATTTTTGGCATACAGATGACCAAGATGATAGAATTATATGAGGTAGACTCATTGTCTGCCTCACCTAATTTACGTCAATGCACTACCATGTAAAATGCAGTTTGTGATCGCTGTGTGACTGCTATGCTGACAGGCACAGAACTTGACCAGCTGTTTCCAGATACAGTTCATATCTGTATTATTAACCGATGGGTACGGCTTTAATGCCAGCAACTGGGACACTCTACGCATTAACAAGAAGGTTCGTTTGGGCGTAGTTTTGTTTCTACTGCTGTTACTTCTTCTATCTGCTGTATATGTTTTAGTTTAGTGACATTTTAACCGATTAATGAATAAATAATTAAGTAAATAGTGTTGCTGATGAGCTGTTGCTGAACCTAGTAGAGATGGGCTGGATGGGCTGGGTACTAGATATGATGATCAACATGAATAATGTAGTTCGTATGCCATCTAACTTGAAATCTTTGTCTTTATCTATTTCTGTTCTGTTGTTATTGTAAGGTAAAGGTGCCATACTCTGGAAGGGGTATGGCACTGGTGCCCCCCAGTGACAGATCGTGGTCCCCCAGACCCTGAGGCTGTGGGCCCAAGATGCCGCTTGCAAAAGTTTTTGTTTAGATTCCGCAAATATTCTGTCTAGAAATTTTGGGGCCCGCGGTGCCCTGTGGCTTCAGCGTCATGTATGATCCGGCTCTGTCAACCTGTAGGTGCATAAACTACTGAGTCCGTGATGCATGGCCAGTTTGACACCAGACCTAAGGTTGCCTTCCCGGCTGCAGAGCATCACCAGTCACCACCCTTTGACCACTGGTATCAAATTATACTGCTTGGTGAACAGAGGCACATGTGTGTGAGCAACTTGCTCTGAGTCGTTACCTGGCAGTGCACCGGGCGAGAGTTGAACCAGCAACCTCGCAGTCACTAGTCCAGCATGCTACCATTACACCATTAAGCTACAAATATTGTGCTATTATATTCACTTATTCTTTGTTATCATTTGTTGTTGTGATGTGCTGTACAGCTGAATGGAGTGGAAATGGGTTGGGTACTGGGTATGATGATAAACATGACCAACGTGGTCCCGGTTCCTGAGGACGTGATATCTTTGTCTCTGCCAGTGTTCGTTCTGCTGCTCATTCTCTTTGTAGTATTTCTCGTCATTTCCATCTCGTTTCTTTGCCACGCCTGCAGATGTCGCCGCAAGCTTGTCTATGAGGTTAATCAGCTGTGAATTTATCCGATCAGTCAGTAACATATTTATGTAGTGCAGAAGAAAATGGAATCTGAGGTGCTGGCATGTGGGTGACTAGACGTGATAAGCAGAAGTGAAAAGGTGAGATTTAAAACCGGATTTAAAATTAGCAAGACTGTCATGTGAACAGATATGCAGAGAAAGAGAATTTCAATTATTAGGATAAGATACACAAAAGGCTTCGGAGGCAAAAAAAGATCTAGCACAGGACGGAACAGCAGGTTACAGTTACAAGTTTTTTTTATCTTCGCCATGTGAATGTAGTGATTGCTGGAGGTAATGTTTTCATCGGATGTGTGCTGTCTGTTTGTCAGCCTGTGTGCACATGCAGCTAATGGCTACAGAATGATTCAAGCTATGGACTTCAAATTTGATGCGCCTCTCCTCAGTGATAGTATGGACATGACCCTTTAGAACATTTTTAATTTTGCAGTGGGGATGAGGACAGATGTTGTGGAGACAGGGTGAGGATGGGGATAGAGTCTGTGGGGATGTGGTGTGGATGTGTACAGTGTTCGTGGGGAATGGGGATATGTCGGGATGGCCTGGATGGGGTTTAGTTTGTGTCCCAATGCAGACCTCCAGTGTACAGTTTTGCAGAAATCTACCTTCCCCAGCATGATGAGACTCCCAGATTTTTAAGCGTTACATGATACTAATTTGTAAAAGGTTAGAGTTGCAGTTTTCAACTTTGGCACACAGTATTAAGTTAACTAATGTGTAAAAATTTACTTCTATAATCATAGCTGTTTTTATTATCAGCTAGATGCCACCAATACAGAGATTTTGAGCACAAATATTTGTGTCATTTCAACAAGGGTATTTGCATACGTTTTGTCTCGTCTCAGTAGTAATACAAACCAGAGTTTTTGTTTATCTTTGCAATTTTTTGGTATCTTATATCAAAATAATGTTAATTGAAGTTATTAAATGCATCTAATGCTGTTATCGTGTGGCTGTGTTTTATAGGTTTTGCCAACAACGGGTACCGGTACGTCAACATACGGCGCTATTTGAGACAAGACACTTCACAGCGTGAGCATCGTGTTTTTACGTTCGCATGCAGCAACGAGTGTCAGAAACAGTTTGTGAATTGGATTTATGACACGTGACTACTGTGACAGAATTGAATCGGCATTTGCTGCCGAAGCTCAATCTGCAGTGTACCGGCACCAGTACCACTCTTATCTTATACACAACCGGACTTATGACAGTTTTATTTGTGTACTCAGTTGTGCTAATGAATCATTCAAACTTACGGTATTTTTGGTGGCTGCCCTTAGCATTGGCACAGGAGCTGAAACTTAAGAAAGGTCATTTGAGGGTTCTTGGACCCTAATAGGCATAAATTCCATGCCTCAAACTTTTTGCACTTGCTGTTTTAAACAAATCTTCATGGGCTCCTGTTTTATGCTGTCAGTACTAGAATACAGCTGCTGTTAGTAAGTTATAGAGTACTGTGATAGTAATAGCTATAACAGCATTTATGGTGCTGTCATCATGGCATTGTCACTGCGAGAGTTCACCTGATCCATTTGGTGAATGTAGCACAAGTGCAGGGTGTGCCTGGGTGGCTGCCAGGTGACATTAGCATCGAGCCAGCTATAGTTGGCTTAAAGGTGGCGGTGTTATAGCTCTTAATGGAAAAGCCCATTCCAGAGCTACGGAGCGTCACCTGCCATGTGGGATCACAGTGTTACCTGCCACCCAACACAGGTGAACGCACCCCACCTTAACCCCGGTCAGATAGGCCGGTTCTTAATTTACCTACTCCGGAGGGATGGAAGGCAGAGTTGACCTAGGAGTCTGGTAACATACTGAAATTGTTTACCTGCCTGCAGGCAGTCACCCATCCAAGTAATAGTCTGGCCCGGCGTAGAGTAATTTCGTTGATCGGATGAAATGCGTTACCGCTACGCCAGGCCATCAACTTTAGTTGATAAGAGATCAATGTATTGCTCATTTTAAGACTGCTTGTTACTGTTAGTAAATTATATTGTAATATGTTAGCAACGTTTTATTGTGATATGTTGTACGTTGTACTTGTTTTTGTACAGTTAACGTGGCACACATTCTGTTTAATAATGCTTGAACAAGTTTAGGACCAATTTAGTGTGTTTTTTATTGCTGAAATTATAGCTTAATTGCAGAATTAATTTTTTTGGTAATTTTATGTGAAACATTTTAGAAAGTATCTTTTAGCAACATGGTGAAAAGTGGCATTATGTATTAAAGAAGTTGGATGCATGAACTAAGAAGTTGCAGTTTTTCTGGTGCAGATTTCCGATGGATATATAGATGCTGAAAATTTCACTTATTATCTCTGAATTCTTTTAAAAAGGGGGATTTCCAGCCCCAAATTTTATGGGCCTGAAATAGAAATTTCTCACTATGATAATTTGCCATGTGTAAAATTTAGGGACAGTGCTGGCGTTAGAGAGTTGGAGGCCCTCAAATACAAGTGTGAGGCCCCTATAATAGGGGGTCTGGGGGCAGAGCCTCCAGTGGGGTTAAGGAGCAGAGCCCCTTAAGCTGAAACAATTTTGGCTTTTGGACGTTCAGTGAAAGTCGCAAATTTCCCCACTTTTAAAAAAATTTGAACCGCAAAAAGTCAGGTACAATTTGTGTTGTTTTTTTAAAAAAAAAATGACTGTCTATAGGTCACAATACTTTACAGATTACTGTACAGTAATGAAAAGTAATAGATTTGTCCACTTTGGGTAAACTTTCCACATGTTTATTCATTTTATATTTTGGATATATTTTTTTAAAAACTACTAATTTTTTTCACACTTAGCATGAGGCCTCTGAGCATACATGAGGCCCCTCCTGGCCAGTGGTCTGGGGGCCATTCTGCTGGCTCTGTTTGGGGAAGAGCAAATTAATGCCTTCTGCTTCCCCACCAGGATGCTACTGATTAGGCATTATAATTTGTTAATAGCTGTACATTGTATTGTTAGTTTTACTCTTTTACCTCTTGTTTGTTATGCATGTAATGCAGCTTATTGGTGAGGTTTTTTGTAACTTTTCTTATGTGTTTTAATGGAATTATTAATTGTGCAGCTGTATGAAGCTGTTTTTTGTTGCCATTTTGTATTAATAAAATAATTTCAGCAACAAGATCTATTTGTAAGTTATCTTTAACCAATGTTCCTATGGCAGAAGGTCATTTCGCTCTTTTTTTTGGTTTTTTTGTGTATGATGTAATTGTACTGGAAGTAATTCGGTCATTGGGACCTGCATTTGTTGACTAGACCTTTGATAGAAGTTGCATGTGCAGTGGCGTAGACAAGGCGGGCATGGGGGGTCATGCCCACCAATTCTCCAGACAAGACAAGCACACATTTAAACTGCACTAAATAGACAATTAAAATTGCTGCCAAATGTTTACGGAACCCTTGGGTTCCGCGGAACCCAGGTTGAAAATCACTGGTCTACACTATAGGCCTCACTACCGGCCGGCCGCCGGGTACCCGGCCTCCAAACCGGGTGCCAGTCAAACCCGTAAATCCGGGTTTGAAAAATACACCCCGGGTTTGCATTCCCTAATTGAGGCCTATCACTCATGGCAATGCATTCAAGAACAGCAGACCAGTCAGACATTTAAAGCGAAAGCTACAAAGCATGTTAGAAGAACAAGATATCTTTCAAACATCCAGTGACGGTTTTAGGCCCGGACCGGGGGGCACAGGCCCCCAGTTTTGCTCCAGCCCCCCTCCCCCCAGTTTCGTGGTCACCCATAATTTTTTTGCAAAGATAACATATAAATATCTGATGTTTTTGTGTCTCCAAAGTTTCGAAAAGCGGACAAATTTGCGGCTTCCAGTGAACGTCCCAAAAGCCAAAAATGCTTCAGCTTCAGGGGGATTCGCCCCCTGACCAAAGGCTCTGCCCCTTGGACCCCGCTGGGGACTCCATGCCTTCTAGACCCCCGATATAGGATCGCGCCACCGCGCTCGCCATGGGGCCGTGCCCCCAGATTTTGTGGGCTAGAACCGCCACTGCAAACATCACATGCTACTGTGTCTGTATCGTGTTATATTGTTTGTTCCTTCCTAATTTCTACTCGATCTTTGTTACTTTTAATCTCCTAAGGGCCGAAGTGCACTGGGGCCGAACCGTCGAAAGTTTAGTTGTGTCGTTAAAGGCTAACATTTTTCGTGTATTGTTTTGGTATTTTTTCCACGTTGTATGCTTTTTAAGGTGTGTTTTGGACATTTCGGAATGCTGATGTTGCTGATGTCTTATATTTAGTCAGTCCTCGCTATGATGTTGTTTTTCGTGCGACACGAAAAGTAACGAAAAACACAACGGCGATCGTCTGCCTGTGGTCTGCCTATAAGGGGAAGATGTACTTTGCGGAATGCGGAATTTTGAAAAGGTGTATTTTGCTGAATTTCACCCGCGGAACGGGCAAGTCTTTCTTATCGGACCACAGTCAAAATCCATTTTAATCACGTTTGATTGTTAGAAATGTATTTGTTATGTGATAATTAATTAATTTTAGTGTGCGGAAACTGATAATTTTCACAGAAAGTCACTTTTTATTTTTTTTGTACCGTTAAGCTTGTGGAGTTATTCGAATGAGTTTATGTACTCCAAAATCGCCTTAACCATTTTGCATCGTTTTAAAATTATATGTAGACATGTTATAAGTGCATAACAGTTTAATTTTACTGCATAGACTGAAGTTAATCACACTTGCATAGGCCTATTGATGCGTTTATGTAAACTGATCTGATACACAGTAGGTCTAGGTCTGCTGTGTTTAGATATATTGATAGTCTTATCTTTTGTTAGACGTCGCATGTGCAGAGTAACTCACAGCGCGGTCAGTTATATCTTGCACGCAAGTATTTTTTGACAACTATTACAACTAAATGAGGCTACAATCAATGTACGTTAAATGACCATTAGCGCACTGCATGTTTACACTGTACGTCCACTCAGGCGGCCTTTCCAGGAGTCCAGGACGTTTCAGCTTCGTGATGTGCTAATTCGTTCTGTTCGCTAAGCAGTAATCGAAAGGCATAGGCGGTTACAAAGCAATAATGATTTGGATACTATGCATTTACGCATCATAACTGATAAATACTGATTACTTATCGGTTATGCTGCAGTATGCTCGGTGTTATTTTCTGTCCGCACGGATGGAAATGTAAGCAAATCTGACGCTATATTTTCCGTCTGCCATGGAACTGTGTGCAAACATGTCCATGTGGATAAGTAACAGCAAATTTGATGCTATTCTTCATCCTCATTGATTTCCTGGCAAATGTGTTGTCATTTAAATGCATGAACGTGCTTTGACGTTCAATAAATGAAGTAATTCTTAAGGCAATTCATGCTAACAACCATAATTTGCGTTATTTTGCTATAATGTAATTGCAGCTTATTCAGTGTGCGATGGCTAAGACGCACTGAAAGCAGTAGCTGCTTTCGTGGGTAAAGATTAGCCTAATAAGGCACAACGAGGCTTCTGGGCATGGTGGTTGAGCATTTTGTAGGATTGTACACATATTTAAGTGACATAATTTAACAACAAGAGCATTTTCTGCAATTTTAATTCCGCAAAATACACCTTTTCGAAATTCCGCATTCCGCGAAGTACACTTTCCCGCCTATAAGAGCATCGGCTCGTCGGCCATCAGTTTCAACATGGACCTTGGTGTGTGATTTCAATTTCAACCACAGTTCTGGCAACGCAGTGAGGAAATTTGGCTGAAATCTTGCATTAACAATGTGACACTGGCCCTCGTGGTTCCTACAGTCAGGGGAGGTCAGGGAATGTAAAAGTACCAGGGTGAAAAAGTTAACAAAGATGCAGAAAAAAATTTGAACAAGTTCAAATTTGAACAAGTTCAAATTTTTTTTTCATTGCTTCGCTCGCACATTATTTGTACCTCCACTTTCAAATTTGTTTCGCTACTTTCGTTTTTAGCGTTTCTAGCAAGCAATTGAAAAGCGACATTGGTATTTTGCTTGAACATATTAGTCAGAGAAAACAATTCATTTTGTCCTGGAAAGTCAGGGAAGAGAATTCTGCAGAATAGAATAGTACAACCCATGGGCTTTGTACTGAGATCCTTTTTTGGTGTATGGTCAAACTTCAATGAGTTGAAGACTCCAGAAGATTCATGGAATTTCCATACCCAATAGGTGGAACTTTCATTCCCTGGAATCTTCGTTCCAAGGAACTTTTGTCTCTTGGAACGTTTATTCCCAAAAGTAAAATTAGCATGGAGATTTTATTCCCCAACATTGATCATTATTGAATCGCTTATAGTTCAGCAAAAAAACTCCTTTGTGTCACTCACTAGGCCAGTATATAGCTAGAGTTTTGGCAGCATACAGTAATAACAAGGAAGCCCTGCTGTTACTATGAAAGATGCGCTACAGCGGCTGTAGCGCATTTTTAGTACAGCATATACAGTGCAGAACTGAATGCTGATTAAGATCAAGGTATGTGTCACTGGTTTCTCATGGAAGGGTTATGACTTTTTCACCAGAATTGGTGGAGATCTGCCACTAGTAATTTTCTGCACGTTTTGGTGCACGATCACTGATCTACCACTATCATTGACCATGTATTTTTTGTATTGACAGGTGCTGATTGACACATTCTGATTATTGTCACACGATGTTTTATGCACACTTTGTTCTGGCCAAGAAAGGGCCGCTGGCTCGCGTCTGGCTGGCCGCTCATTGGGACAAAAAGCTGACGAAGGCTCATATCTTTGAGACCAACATAGAAACCAGCATTAAGACCATTATGTCACCGGAGGTTGGCTTTTTGTCATGGTTTCTCCTTGTTCATGATGGGTAAAAACTTAGCATATTTCTGTATGCAGATGTGTCTTAATGTTATTTTTCATCCGCAGTTCAAACAATTGGAAATTTAAGCAAATCTGATTTTGTTTTCCGTTCACCACGATAGGACTGCATGCACATGTGATGATGGAGGAGGAATAACAAACAGCATTTGCTGATAAGTTCTATCTCTGTTTATAATTATTGTCTTTTTAACTTTTCAAGATTATATTAATGCTTTTGACGTTATGTGTATGAGGTTAAACTCTTAATAATTAATAATGTACATCGTAAATAATAATTAATTGGTTCCTCGTGTTCAGATGAAGCTGGCTCTGCGGACGACGGGTCACCTCCTGGTAGGGGTAGCAAGGATCTACTCACGCAAGACCAAGTACTTGTTGGCAGACTGCAGTGAGGCTCTGTTCCGCATGAAACTGACATTCTGTCCGGGCTCAATTGACCTGCCGGCCGAGCTGCGTGAGGCATCACGCGATGCTATCACCATGCACCAGAACTTCTGCGACTTTGACGTTGTTGACATCAAGTAATTCTTACTTACTCAGTCATTTATACATTACTTTGAGGAGAGTAGACTGCTCTTAGCTACTGTTAAACTTCTAATAGAAGCCCAGCCCAGCTTCTATTAGAATGTTGTGAGGTTGCAATACTAGGACAATAAATATATGCAGATTATGTAGTGTGCACAATACTACTACTACTACTACTATATACTGCACCTACAACTATTACTACCACTATTACTACTTGATGTCCGGTTTATATTAAGAGACCTGGCTTATGTTAGGGATTTAGCTTCAATTTTGACCCAGCTTTTGTTAGAAGTTTTACAGTGTAATTTGTTAATTGAGTAATAACGAATTTAATGTACTTGAATGAATAGAAAACGGTTTAAAGTCTGTTTCACACAGCAGCAGTAGAGTTAGTAACATCTCAATAATGCTATTGCTTACCAAGCAAAAGAACAAGCAGTTTGTTACAAAAATGACGATAAAAATTTATATTTCTTTTATCACTGGAGCATTGTTTGAAGGCATTTGTTAGTCAAATATCTGTTAGTCTATTCAGATTAGAACTGTCACTTTTTGTATCATATAGAAATTTGACTAATGAATGTCTTCAAACAGTGCTCCAGTAATAAAAAGTGTGAATATTTATTGTTAAATTTTTATACAGTTGGTCTATATTTTGATGGTGTTGGTTGGACGAAAGGATCATTTGGCCACTAAAAGTGTTGTATCAGCAGTTTCTAATGAGTTACTGTTGTGGTCCAGTCTAACTTGAAGTAACTTGACAAATAAGCTGGTTGATAAGCATGCTTATAAGTGATAGTTTACTTCTTTTGTTTTTTTTGCCACGCAACATAATTTACTTATTTTGATACTGCTTGTAGACAGTGAGAAGTGTTTTTCGTCTTTCGTTGGCTTTGCCAGTTTTCATTGTCTCGTTTTAGCCAATTTGTGTTCATTTTTTTGTGTCTTATTTTGTCTTGCAGCGTCACTTAAGAATCATTTTAGTTGCTGTAATTTTGATCTATGTCAGATAAGTAAGAATGCGGCATAAAGTAAATACAATGACAAAATTTAACACATTCAATGCCGGCCAGGCCAGAGACATGTTATCACTTCTATATGTATAGCGTTTTCAATGCACTGCAGGCCATTCAGGAAGACTTATGCTCTCCTATACATTATGCCCATGCTTAGTGCAGGTGCAGTTTGGCAAATTGTAAAAATATTGTGTGGGCTATACCTTGTCAGCCAAGATGTATGCAAGTTGCTGTTGCTGCTACCGCTACTACTAATTCTACTACTACGACTAATGATAATGATAATAAGAATAATGCTGCCACTGTTTGTGGTGCTGTCATCATGGAATTATCACTGCAGGAGTTCACTCTGTTCATGTGAAGCAGAGCACCAAACAGCTGCTGACTTCTTGAGCTTTGACCAAGCCAATCAGCCTGAGCCAGTGGATCCTTCTGTAGAAAGCTATAGTGACTACATTCACCATCGCCATGTATTATTATTTCTCATCTTGACAGCTGATACTCGTTTTACCATTTCATGGAGGGCAGAAGGCTGAGTCGACGTAGGTTGCTGGTTACGTACCGAGACGGATGGTCACCCATCCAACTACTAACCGGGCCCGGCGTACAGCAACTTGGTTGATCGAACCCAATGACTTACGCCTACACCATGCCAGACACCACCAACCAGCAGCTACTACTATCACAGTGACTTCTGCTACTACTAATAATGCTACTACTACTAGCCCTACTACTTCTGGCCCAGGCGTAATTTTAGCCTTGACGTTGAACGTGCTAAGAATGCATTATAGTGTAGATGCACTAGCAAGTACTTGTGAAACAGTAATCACTTTCTTCAGTGAACAGCATTGGTAAAACAAATAAATTAAACAATACTAAAGCCTTACTTTACCATTGATTGATAATAGTTTGTCAGTGATTTGTGCTGTAATCGCTGTTTTCTGTAAAATGTATGAAGCTGATAAAAACATGCATTTTTGTTGCATAGTAACCACGGCTGCTTCTAATCGAAATTGACAATTGATCAGTCTTTAATTTTTTAAATGTTATATAGTAAAAAAATTTAAATTGTTTTTAGCTCTTAATTATAATGCTTGCTAAACTGCTTCAGGTAAGGTTTTTTGGGATGTGACGATGTTCATATTTGCATTCGACAACATGCGAATATTCGACAACTTTACAGCCATTCGATATTCAACGAATAGTTGGGGGAATTTCTGGCGAATACGAATATTTCATTTCATTTAACTTGATTGAACTTTATTGAATTTTACATAGGAAATACTGACAGTGAAGAGAACAATGGAATCTGGATGTTTCATGTTTTTTTAATTGAACTGGATTGACTGAACTTTGCCTTAGATACCGGTGCTGATTTTCACTGACTGAACACTGAACAACTATATCTGGATGTTTCACTTTATTCAGATACTGGTATAGAGAAGTTTTCTTGAGGCTGAATAAGTATTAGCATTCGTTATTCGACGGATAGTAAAGTTAATATTCGCATTTGACGAATATGAATATTTTTTGCTTTGTCACATCCATAAAGGTTTTCTGTGAATCAGTGTGTTAACGTTCGTTCATCTGTGCAGTGTAATCGACTTCAGTGATCCTCGTGTGGGGGCGCCACTGTTTCACCAAGCCAACACTAAACCCGCTGAAGAGATCACTCTACGTGAGGAGGTTTCTGCTTCACGAAAGCTCGCTATCCTCGGACCAAATGAAGATTTTGGTTCGTCGTCTTCATGATTATTCTGAATTTGAGCATTGAATGTTGAACATTTTATTGTTGTGTTATAGAAGATTTTATAAAATCAAACTGTAGCTGAGTAATAAGTATTTTATTTGTAGAAAAAAAACAGTTTGCAGTATTTGAGAATTTAGTTAGCATGGATTATCTTAATGGCAAATGCTGGTTGTAGAATGTCGGACTGATAACTTTGGTATATTGAACTAGGATCATCAAAAACAAGTTGATAACCATTTCTGTACTTAAGGTCAATTGGCATCTTGTTTTTTGCGGATGTCCAGTAAGTAATAGGTTACAAGCTATTGGGAGAAAGCCTTATGTGGATTTAGCAGTGGGTCTAGTTGTTTACCATCAGGAGCAATTTTGTGTATTTTGCTCATTGTTTTGGAGGTGTGTTGACTAGAGAAATTTGACTTATTATACTTTGTCATCTTTTAATGGCATTGTTACAAAAATTGTTGCTTTGACCAGTATAAGGTAGCTTAACTGCTCCCAACGTTGTGAACTTGCCATTCCTCTGGACATTTGCAATTCCTTTTGTGTATGCTGTTTTTATCACCAGCTCAAAATATTATTTTTACAACTCATTTTTAGGCCATCTTGTCCTTTGGCCTCAGATTTGGGAGGTTTCTTGTTGATTATGTTAATCCAATAACTAGATAAGTTAGATAAGGTATTTATTAGTTCTATCATGGCATTGCTATGAGTTGTTAATCAGTAGAAGGTAAGTTGAGTTATATTAGCTAAGATTTTGATAAAGTTCGGTGTTTGTCACTTAGCAGACAATGACACCGAGTGTGATCTCGGGCCGGGAATCGATCTTGAAGAGCTTCGGCGAAACGTCGCATTACTGCCAAGCATTCCCGAGATCAGCACTCGGCTAGAAGCCGCCCTTGGCATCAGACGGACGTCCAATGCTGACATTGCCCCTTTGTCGAATACGTTGTTTGAAGCCGACATTCAGTCGCCAAAGTCCGTCGCTTCACACGGACTGAGCCAGGTGGACAGTGGTTTTGGTTTTGGCAGTCCACCATGTTTTGTTCTCGATGAAGATGACAGTGATGAAAACGACGAAGGTGAATTAGATGACGATGACAGCATGAGTGGCATTGAACCATTGGACGCGTTGCACCACGACGATGATGTTTTGGACAATATCAACAATCGCGATTTGTCCGGTTGTTCACTCACAGTAGCTGGTAAGAATTATAGCGGCGGGCTTTTGTGCACAAGCATGTACTCGCTTCATCGCCGGGTTTGCATTTTCTGTGTTATTTTCGGCCGCCGACGGATGATGAATGTGTTCTGATGCGGTTCGGTGTTCTTTGCTTGCATGTGCTTTATCAACATTATGCTACAGCGTAGCTCTGTCGGCATTTTTTCTGTTGTCTAATGCAGCTAGTCTTTTCGGAATTTTATAACTCCCACACGATCTTCATTAACAGCATGCTACACTGACTGCACATTTTTGTTGGCTTTGTTCGTTTTCATATTATAAGCCTGTACACAATAGGTGGATGGGCAAGTCCCACGTAGCCTTCAGTTCAGCAGCCAGAACCAAAAATGTTGCGTAACCAATAAGTCAGCACTGGGTGCGATTTTAAAGCTTTAGTGCTAAAAATTCATTTGCAGCTGGTACTCAACTCGTCACATTGGAACTTTTAGCAGCCCCCAATCCTCTTAGCTGTATTAGTGGAGGGTGGATGGAACTACTTGGGGCTATAGTAGAACCCTCTTGGAAAAACCAGGCTTCAGACCTGAGACTGACACTCGGCTAAATTTGAATTTTTTTGTTTTTTGGACTGCATTGCATATGCAGACCTGGCTGCATTCTTTACGCTGGACTGGTTTGCTTGAAAACACTGTCAAATTACTAGCAATTATTAACAAATTTGTGTCATCGAAAATGAGTTTAAGGACTTTCGGAAAAATTTTACTTTTGATATTTATCACATGAGAGCTATGCCGTTAACTGCATGTGTTGTTGCATTGAATGGTTTGATTTTTTGTGTGTGTGTCGCCATTTATGCCAGTTGTCTGCTGTAATTTGCACAGAGTTTTTTATTTTGCTCTGCAGTTTGCATGCCGCCTAAACTCACAGTTGCTTTATGGTTAAAGTGCACAGTCGTTTCTTTGCTATTTCTCTGCATTAGACGTGTCCCAGCCATGAGCGGGAGTTTTCCACCATGAAGCACTACACGGTGTGCTAAGCTGATGGGCTTGGCAGAATCAGCAGGGAAAGAAGACCCAACAACTCAACCCCCAGTCTCCACCCTCTCAGGCTGCCTGTGGGGGCGAGTGGGGGCATGTAGCTAAGGCCCAAGGACTCAAACACTACAGTCGGGGTCCTCAACCGTGTAACAGGGAATGCGCTAGAGGGGGCTGACAGACAGATCTACGTGCATTATACAGTAAGATTATTGTGCTAGCTTGTGAAATGTTTAGTGCACATATTGGTCTCTAGCTTTGCTTATAAACGTAAGTAATTATACCTAGACTGATGACATTTAAAGTTTGTCCATCAGTTTAGATTTAGGTTGTTTCAGTTTTTTTCTGTTTCATATTAGGGTTTTCTGTAAAGGTTAAATTTTGTGTTTCATTGTTGTAAAGGTTAAACTTACTTTTCCATTATTATGTGTATGTATGTGCATTCTGCCTGGAAAGGCCATCCTTGTAAAATGATTTATACTGTGTCAGGTGGGACATTAAACCCTACTTACTCACTCCATCAGAAAAATATTGCAGTTATGTTTGAATCATTAAGAACGAGAGCATTAATAATTTTTACATTTAGTAATACATACAGTTGATCCAGATAATGCAGTGTGTTGGGTCATTATTTGTCAGCAATCAAATTATAGCAGTTATCTTTGCACAGGTTATTTGTTTTATTTTTATTAGGTGCAAGGGAGTATACCTATTGCTACTCATTTATCATAGTACGGTCTGCCATTTGTCATATATATGCACCTTACTTAAATCGTTGACAGATTTCGATGCCGTTTGGCGGCCAGGTTCATTTCTGGTGTCCAGTGACACATTGTGTTAGATGGGGGTTCCTGGCCCCCAGGGGAAGGAGAAATTTGGAGATCACACCCCCTAGCCAAAACACACAGTTGCAAATTGCAACCAGGAGCAGGAGCGATTCTGCCTTTTGTCGAATTTTGTTGGTTTGTGTCTGTGAAGCCCGTAGTTATATGCTGACTGATGTTGCTTGTTGTCGTATGTTGATATAGGAGAGGGTTCCGAAATGACCACTGCTCTGTTTGCTACTAATGCTGCTGCTACGGATGCTAATCGACCTGCAGGTAGGGCAAGTCTTGCTGTTGAATTATCTGTTGACACCGTATACAGGATGTCCCGTGAAGAAAATAGATGTTTTACTCGAGTTCAATTGGGGCACTTTTTACTTTTTGGTGTTTTTTGTCCTTAGAGCACATCGTGTTATGATTCCGAGTCATTTCATCCAGTGTGCATCAAATTTGTATTTCTGTCAACGGGTCTCCGTTAGAGCTAAGTGTGAGAAACCTCCTATATAGACCATGCCCGGAAAAAAGAAATCAACAGTTTTCTCTAAAATAACTTTACCAAATTCTAATATATTTTTCAATATTTGGCACACATTATCCCACTGATAGCAGCATGTAAAATTTGCTTTCAAAATTTTCTGTTTACTATGTAGTGCATGTAGTTTAGGTGCCATCATAATTGCATTCGCACTAGTAAGTGACATGCAAATTTTGGAAGCAAATTTTGCACGTTTTTAGTAAAACATATCATTGGGATAGTGTGTGCCAAAAATGTTAAAAATATGTTAAATCTGCTAAAGTTATTCAGGTAAAACTGTTGGTTCCCTTTTTATACACGGTGTATATAGTGTTTTTCTCTCACTCTCGCTAGCCGTCATGTGTAATGGTATTATTGTCAAAGAATTGTTTCATGTGGCATCCTGTGTAATATGCTATAGTCTCTGTTAAGCATTGAATGGTGGTATACTTTATTATGTTTTATTGGGATATTTAACATTTCCTATATTGTAGATTATTTGGTGATCCATTGTCGATCCAGATACAGATTATTGTCATTCATGAATGACTTATATCTTGTTTTTGTGGTTTCCGCATTTACCAACAAATTTTACAATAGCTGCATGAATTTATAAAAATCAGCCGAATTGGCTGCTTATTTTTATGCTGTGACTAATTAAGTTGATATATATTCTTATAGTTTTTTATAGTCACGTTTACTAACTTATAGTACTTTTGTCATTTTATATTTCGAGCTAAGGTAATTATATTTAGCATTAACTGTTATGACATGTTTTTTTACATTTAATCATTTTTAGATAAGTATTTGATGTAATTAAGGCATAAATGTTCTAACGGTTTAATTACAACTTTCGGCATTGTTTAGTCCGAGGCGAGCCAGCTGTTGGGAACGTGGATTCATACTTCAGAGGTGTTCGCGAGTGTCAGTTGTTTGGTAAGCTTTTTTGGCCCACACTATACATTTGCTCACTTCTGGAAATGTTTAGAGGCTTTTTGGTTACCCTCGACTTCTTGCTGCTGGCTGACACTCTTTTCAACTTTGTCAATCAGTATTCTGCTAGATAAACTGCAAGGTCAGATTGAACATTTTTGACATTTACTGTTAATTATTATTCGAGTTCAATTATGATAATTTATTACGAAACATTTCTGTCATTTTTTCGCATTTCCTCTGTCTCTTTCTCCGCATGCAGATTCTGTGTCAAACGGCGTTCGTTGTTAGTTAATCCAAATGGAAACTGTTTACATCAGCAGATGAAGAACAACTTCATTTAATGAAAGTGACACTCGAGTAAACAAAGGTTGTACATGTAATGCATCTAACAAGAAATTCAAACACAAAAAGGGTGTCATTTTTTGTTTCACATTTTGTAAATTTATGTTTCTGCTTTTTGGTTTCACTGGTCTTTATTGCACATCTTTGTTCACTGGTGCTGGTTGTAACTGTTTTTTCAGTGTTTACCAGAACACTATTTGTTGTTAGAAAATAATGTGCTTGCTAGTGATGTTTTTTCAACTTACAATAATCAGCATTAGCTTTATCGGCTTTCGTCTAAACTCGGTTTTTAATATTGCTGTGTCGTATTAGTTATTTGGTCAGTCTGGTTTGGTTTTGTTGCTTGTTATTCTCAGCATTACTGTTTTTTCGCAAGCTATTGGTAGCTAAGACTTATACCATATGTGGGATACAGTTGATGCTTAAGTGATTAGTGTCAGATGAGTGTCAGATAAGATCTTAAGGACTTTGGTTCATTTTTCTTAATGACTGATAATTAAGTGAATAATTAAATTAATTTTACGTGATGTGTCAATTGCCAGGGTCAAATAGTTGAGTCTCAGGCATGGTATTAAAGGATGATGTAAAAAGCACATTGGTACTGAAATGAGAATAAACAAAGAACTTTCTGTGCTTTGGGAATCGATATGCTTTTGACTGGGCAACAGTTAGGACATTTGTCGTGTAATTAGTCATGTTTTAACCATTTTGACTATGTTTGCTTTTGTGAGACCCGACCCAGCCTCGTGCTGCGGAAAAATATTGATTGTTCGCAGAATGAACAACGTATTTTATTTTTACTGCATTTTTTTTCGTCATGCGGTAACCACAAAAACAGTTGCCGCTTGCTGTGTAATGTTCTGCAGCTGTGTGTGTTTGTTTTCTGCAAAATGTGTTAAAATTACTCTGAAAATATTGAATAACGTTTAGCATAGAATAGCAGATGGGGAGAACTAGTTTGTGCTATGTATTTTTGCTAGTGCAATACGTGTAGTAGCTTTTGAGTTACTGCAAGAGATTGGTGCATGATACAAAATAGTCTAAATGTTGCTGCTACATCGTTCTTTACTCCTTTGACAAGCTGTGTGTTTTAAGCAGAAAGAACAACACCTGGCCTGGAGAAAAATCTTGCCGGAACAATTTTTCGTTTGCATTTTGAGTCCTGCTCGAAATTGGAGTAACTGGTGAAATCTTTGTGGGCCATGTTGCTCAGAATGCTGTTTTTGTAGCTGTTGTTACTCTGCTACCATCAAGCACTCTGGGTGGCCTGTGGATTGTTTAGTATATTTTGGCTCATTTGGGAATTACTGGCTGAGTTATCAAAGTTGCAAATGTTAAGATGTTTTTAAAAAAAAAATTTTGTCTGCTTTTATCTTTTTGCTGTCACTGGCTTATCATTGTGTTTAGTCGCATGATGCTGCTGATTGAATTAATTTATTGTACTCCATGAGTCAAAGACAGTATGCCATCAAACTTATTTTCCACCTTGTGCAACACACAATTTTGCAGCACATGTCAGTTTTCTGACTTTCATATTTTACACGGTAGTGCAGCAGCAGATTTCAAGTGAAGCGATTACTGCATTAAGTTTCTACTGGAGTGGAAGTTAATAGAAACTTGGTGACTGAGCTTTTACAGTCACAATCACTGGTATCTGGAACAGTGATTCTAAGCACATCACCTCTTCGTTTTTCCATGGCTTTCTTTCGGTTCCAGCTCAAAACTTATCTGTTTTTTTCATATTGCATCCTACTTCTTTGTGAGTGTATAGTGCCCACACATTGACACTTGTTGCTGTAGTTACTCTAATCATTTCTGTTACTTACTTACTTTTGTTGTTAACTCACAGTATAAAGCATGTGCTCGTAGTGGTTGAACATGCATGATGTCGCATCGACAGTGATAATGCAAGATGATTGGTTGATTCTGACGAGTGATGAGATTATTGTTTACATTTATAGAGGAAGTCATGGATGTGCCTTTGGCTGGTCAGAACGCACTATTTGTTGAGGAGCCTTCTGTACAGCCGCCAATGGATGTGAATGATATGGCCGGCATAGGTAAGCTCACACACATTTCGTTATCTCCACATGGCATCGGTCGGCTTTCTAAGCTAATAACATTTTTGTAAGGTTCAAAAAATATTCCTGTTCTCCCAGTTTTTGTCTATTTCTAAATAAAATTCCATTCCGCAGATATTTATTGGACCTCGAAAAGTGTTCAGTTTGCTGTCAGCTTATCAAGTGGCTACTACTTGGATGGTTGACTTTCCACACACAGGTAAACCTTCTCAGTATATCACCAACACCAAGGTCAACTCAGTCTTTTTTCCCTGTGGGGTAGGTAAATCAAGTACTAACCTGCTTGTATGGGGTTAAGGCGTAGCTCGTTCACCTGTGTCAGTGGTAGGTGACAGTGTGTGATCCTGTATGGCAGGTGATGCGCCATAGTTTTGACATTGTTTCTGTTAAGAACTATACCCACATTTAACTGTTTCAACCTTCGACATCATTTATCGGTTGTCATACAGTATTAACTTATTAAGACACACATGTATAAACCATGTAATAAATAAATTATAAATAAATTGGTGTGCTGTTCAGTACTGTTGGGAATTACACGGTGGCAGCACCAACATGTTATAGATACAGTACATAAAACACTGAATTGTGGTAGTTTATTTTAAGGCGTGCACAATGCAAAAGTAATGAACTGAACTAATCGGAGATATATTACGGGGTTCCCACGCATCCTGGACAGTACTTGAAATTTCTGGAATTTTTTCTTTAATTTCAAGGCCTTGAAAATCCTAGAAAATCTGCCTGATCCTAGAAGTCCTGGAATTTTTTTCCACAGAAAGTTGCAAAAGATTAATGAAACTGTAAACATTAGGCATATTTGTATTATGCAGTGTTGCAGTCTAATTTCATATTCTCTTCAAAAAATTTTATGCTCGCTATTCTCGCATGTCATGCTGAAGTTGTTACAGTGTGATTCATTACGTGATCAATCCTGAAAGGTAGCAACATGTTGGGCAATGTGTGATGGATGGTATGAAGAAATGTCGACACTTAGTCATTGAAAGTTAATGTCTGCAGTCCTGGAAAGTTTTTGAGAAGTCGTTGAATTTTATTTCATGTCCCCAGTGGGAACCCAGGGCCTGATATCAGTGCAACTTAGTTTAGTTGCATTGCATGCATTACTAAGCGAAAAAAACTGGCAGTTTAGGTTATTTTATTTTAGTTTATTTCGTGAAGTGTAGTTTAGTTACTGCACTCTTCAAAAACATTTCTCAGAGGTCTGTTGCATAAGCCTGGCTGAAAAAATCAGTTTTCGGCCGAGCTTTGAACTTTCCACAACTGATGGTCATAGAGTGCAGGTTTCCGAGCAGACCATTTCAGATGAGTGGCGCTGCAACTCGAAAACTCCGTCGGCCGACCAGAGTTTTCGTTGCGGGACGAACATATCACCATGCCCAAACGAACGAAGATTGGATCGACCTGAGATATCAGACACCGGAATACAGACGTCCTTGAAGTATGCAGGACCTCTGACAGTGCCATGGATAGAATCAAAGGCAGTAAGTGCCATCTTGAACAGTATTCGCTGTGGCACTGGTAACCAGTGGAGGACGTCGCGCATTGCCGGTGTGATGTGGTTGTACTTGCCAGCACTAACAACCAAGCGGGCAGCGGCATTGTACCATTACTAAGAGAGTTGAGTTCAGTTCCATTATGTCACATTGTAGATGCTTTTAAACGTACTCCTGCTGTTTGTTTGTAGCTGATGCGATGGCGACTGGTGACCAGGGAGTGGTGTGTCTGCCACCTGCACCGGCTGATGGTGGACAGCCTTCCGATCTCACACATGATCAGGAACAGACCACTATTGTTGCTGTGAGTACTTATTTATTCCATCAAATCTGTGACTGCATTAAGCTTAACACACGCTATTCAGTTTTGTATTTGGCAGCTGATTGACCATTTGTACAGGGTGGCCATAAAAAGTGTGGCATTTTGCTTTTGTCCTATATCTTCGCTAATTAATGATCGATTTCAAAATTCTTTCACTGACACACTCTGCGGACAATTTGCAATAACGTGATTATTATATATCCCACCACACCATAATGTGTCTCTACACTACCTTGTGAAATATGAATGAAATATGCATGTATAACGATAATAGCAAACAAACATTTGGTAAAATCAAAAAACACTTCAGATAACATTGCAGTTAATGGTCTGTATAACACTAGACTGTGTGGGTTTAACACAGTACAGTGTCATACGGATCATTCGCCGCAATGTTGGTCTGAAGTGTTTTTTTCATTTACTCAAATGTTTGTTATTATTGTTAGGTTTTCTTATATTTATGTTTCACAAGGTAGTGTAAAGACACATTTATGTTGTGGTGGGATATATAATAATCACATTATTGCAAGTTGTCCACAGAGTGTGCCCATGAAAAAATTTTTTAAATCAGTCACTAATTGGTGAAGATATGGGTACAAGTCGTGCCAAGTTTTTTTATGGCCCACAGTGTACATACATCCGTCCATCCGTCTAAATTAAGTTTTTTGGATCATCCGATTCAAGTGAAATTTGGTGTATTGGTAAAGGTCGATGAATGCTGCACAATGGTTATGTCATGTGACCCGATCCAAGGTTAAGGTCGTTAAACCTGAGTTGGAAATTTTTCCATTTTTACAGTTGATTTCTTCTGCCATTTACAACAGTAGCTGGCAAATGATTAGTGAGTGATTTTTAGATTGGGGGGCAATATCTAAATTTGTTCAGGCCACATTTCTGATATTTGGCATAGTTCTTGTGTCACATGACTTTGAAGTTCACTGGTACGCAGTGTTGTAAAACCGGTACGTGGGAGTTGACTGCAGTCTTGTGCCAGGCTAATTTTGACTGCTGTCAGATCACTTATTAGGAAAACTGCAGTACCTAGCACTGTTTGACAACTTTCCTAGAGAACAGTGTGACTCAAGTTTTAGGTTTTATTTTTGTTTTAGTTTCAGTTCATTGCAGATTGTTCGCAGAGTGTGCCAGTGAAAGAATTTTGAAAATTGGTCAATAATTGGCGAAGATATGGACAAAAGTAAAGTGTCATGTTTTTATGGCCCACGGTGTATTTTCTGTGTTAACATAGAGTAGCTATTGTCGGTGCACAGGCCGGTGCTGACGCGTTTGTTCTTGCCCCGGTTGATGCGGCTTCGCTGGACGATCACCCACGTGGTGGTGCTCGCGGCCGTCGTCAGCGTAAGCTCATCGTCGACAGCGTGACGATGATCGCGAGCGACACCATCAAGCATCACATCTCCAACGTCGACGACATTCTGCGCAAGTCCGTGGTGCTGGCACCTCCGACAAAACGCCTGATGACTTGCAAGGAGACCTCCACTGTGGAAAAGCTGTTTGTGAACCCCGGGAGCCATCTTCCCAGCTCACGCCTTCTCAAGGTAATTGGTGCTAGATCCGTGGTATAATAGTAGTATTAGTTGTAGCAGCAGCAGGAACGGTAGTAGTAGCATTCTCACTGTCCATTATTTACAGACCTGTGTTGGTGAACACCGGCTGCCATGTATTAAAGGTAGTGTAGTGACATAATAGGTGGGATGTGCATGCCGCTGAGTAGCAAATTTCTTACAAAGTCTACTGTGAAAAAAATTGTGCAAATTGATAAGTAGTTAGCGAAGATATGGACAAAGTACAATAGGCTAGTTTTTTTGGCTTTCCATGTAGATATGATGGTCTGAAAAAAATGTTGTTTTATTGGATGTCAGCCGTAGCTTGCTATGTGGATTGTAGATGCCTTTTCTTCGCTATGGCAGATGCATTTGTTTGTGTCTTTGTCACACTGCTGTTTTTGTATCAAAGCGACATAAACTTTGATCAAGAAATTGTTCGTTTCAGCTTTGTGCATGAAAGATTCAAGTTTCAAAAGAAACCCAACCCATGCCCATGTTGATGGGTTGTTTTTGACCATGGGGATTTCATAAGTTTTGAGATATTAGAATGAAGGCTGCTAGATATAGTTTAGACTTTTAAACTTTGTTCACCTGTCCAAATTGCACACCTGTTTGGTCATGATCAAGGCATTGTGCTTTCTGACTTATTTTACTAAGGTTTTTCCTAGTATGTTTCGAGAATATGCTGCTTTTCTAAGTTTTTCCCAACCCATTTTTAATGGTCTTTCTAACATTTTTTGTAACATGTTTCTATAATGCACATTTTTCCTGAGTGCTTTCTAACGACATAAAAAGATGAATAAAATTTTCTCAAGATACTTTCTTAAGGGGTTTTGAGAATGTGCATCTGTATCTGCTTTGAAAATTTCTGGTTGGCACTTTGTTGGCTTTTACCTTATAGATTTTAGAAATCTTTCAGGTCATCGGAGCACTAAGCCCCACCACCACGACAAGGTGGCGAACCACGGTGGGTCTAAGATAGGAAATCTTCTTAAGATTTTTCCAGGAAGTTTCGGGAATGTGGCCGATGTTTTCCTGTCGTGCAGGCGTATCAGCGGGGTCTTCACGTCTTGCCGGATGACAGTGATGACGAGGATGAAGATGATAACGAGGGGCGTCGGACTCGTCGAAAAAATGCCGGGAAGAAAGCAGCGGATGCCTCGACAGTTAGCGAAGTGGAGCGTCAGAAGCAGGACTCCACCATCGGTAATATCCTTGGACTTATTTTTCTCGGACTTATTTGTAGTTACATACAGAGTGTGTGGCTTAGTGTTGTAGTGGTAGCACGTCAGACTAGTGATCGCAAGGTTGCTGGTTTGACTTTTGGGTGAGGCACTGCCAGTCAACAATTCTGGGCAAGTTGATTGCACAGTACACACGTGCCTCTGTCACCAAGCAGTATAATTTTCTACCAGCCTCACCATTGGGAAGGTAACGGCAGTGTATGGGAGAGGTCTCACCTACTGCTCGTACAACTGAGCTGTGTTTGCACTCACTGCTGGCTCAGGGTCTTGGAAACGGAAATGAGCATTATCTCTTAGGGTCACAGAGCACTGTTGAATATGGGTTATTTATCTTACAATGCGAACAAACTAAACTAAGGGCTGATTGATTCACGTCCAGATTAAAGCTAACCTATAAGTTAAAGTCGATAATTCTAAAAGTTAACCTCTGTCGCATTTTTTCGTGACACATCAGCAGGTTAACTCACAACATAACTTGCATAGTTAACCTCCCGATTTTTTGAGGTTAACCTGCAATAAGTGCAAGATTGAAGCTGACTCATGTAAATAACAACATCTGCAAACCTTTCACTGTCGTAGATCGATGAACTGGAGGACAAAGAAGCGTGACAGTGTTTTGCATATTGAATTTTATCATTATAGTCATCGAAATTATTGTAATGTGGTTGCACTTTTTCTACGTGCGGAATTTGCCATGTTGCTGTGAATGAAAATGTCGTCTGTGCCGGTGACCTTGACCTCACGACATGCCTCACGCGGAACAGTCCACTTTTACAATGGGGCGATATGCAGTAAAGCTGACAATATTAAAAATTGTTGTAATAATAGTAATCGCAATTATGCATTGAAATTGTAATTTTTGCAGTTGCTGCGATGCATTGTATTGCATATATTGCATCCTATTTGAATACACTGTAAATTAATTGCCATTTAAATATCTTCTACTACCCATAGATATGCCATTTAGTTCATAAGCCTGTAGTGGGCCATTAACAAACAGCCACGTGACTACTACCGCCAATCGGAAACGCTTTATTCATGGCATGGTTATATGGACGAGTTTTAACTTGCGGATTAGCAAACTTTGGTTAGTTTTTCTATGAATAAATGCGACGCGACAGAGGTTAACCTCTGGACTTAACCTCGCGGCCAAGATAACCTAGGTTAGGTTACCTAGAAGTTAACTTGGACATGAATTAATTGGCTCTAAGTCATGAGTGCAGTTCATTTCAGCTCATTCTGCGAAGAGCACAAAGCGGGTTTGATTCAGCTGAGTATTTTTTTGATGCTCAACATGAAGCATTATGCTTTACACCATCTGTCTATCTGAGTGTTATTATCGGGACTCTGCCATGGGTATCTGTCGGATGTCTTTATTACTTCCACCCCCATTAGCTTAGGTTGCAATGTGGGGCTCATCAGCCATTCGTTCCCAATGAAATGCTTCTTACAGATTTTGCAGTCAATTTCAATGGTGGTGTGTGCTTTCATCTGTCTTTTGGCTGTTAACCACACCTAAAAGGCATCGGTACATTACCTTGTAAAAAGTAATTCTTCAAAAATTGCACCCATGTGTTCCATAAAATCAATCTGTAGATATGTATTCTTGTTTAACGTGGTATTCGTTATTGCTAAGCTGTATTTTGCGGCTGTGTATTCTCCTACTGTGTAACTGTTGTCGTGGTAGAAATGTCGGCGTTGGACAAGTCGTCAAAGAAACCGCGGAACACCAGCAGTGCCACAGACAATTCCACCACCAGCCGAGCGTCGGATGTCAACATATCCGCAGCATCCGGCGGCACACCGGCCTCGGAGAGCTCAACACGTCAGACTCGACACAGTACCGCCGTGCCGATGCCTCCCGTGATGGAGATAGAGATGGAACCGCCCCCACCACCGGTCCCGGAGCATGAGGTTCTACAACTGATACTGGACAATGACGATCAGGCACTGCAGGTCTCTTCATCTGGCGAGGAGATGATGGTGGTTGCGTCTGGCAGTCATGAGACCATGGTGGGTAGTCGTAGTAGTAGTAGTAGCAGAATTAAGTTTCCTACAAAACGCTTATTTCTGATTATTTTTAATTTTAAAAATTAATGGAAAAGTGCCATTTTGTAAACTTATTTGTGGAACAGCCCTCGTAATAGTAGTGATATTTGCTATAGTAGTTGTTGTTTTACCTAAAGGAGTTAAAAACACTGCTGAGCAGTATTGATAGCTGGTTGTGCAGTACTAGTTGTTGTAATAGTGGTTGTTTTTGCCTGTTGTAGTTGTTGTTAGTGTTTGTTATAGTAGTTGTTGTAGTAGCATCCATTGTTGTTGTTGCAGATGGAAGAGTTGAACACTGCTGAACAGATAGAAAGCCGTGGTCGCGCCAATGCGGCGCGTATGCACAAGGCAGTGCATCATGCCCTGCGTCCCGGCGGGAGTGCGTCCGAGACCAGTTTCAGCGCGTTGGTCCCACCGGGACGGGTCTCGCGCAAGGATGCTGCAGCCCACTTCCACGCACTGCTGATGTTGAAAAAACAACATGTCCTCGAAGTCTTGCAGTCCGAACCGTTTGCCGACATTACCATCAGCCGCGGACCAGACTTCACCGCCAAACCTTGAGATGAGCTTCTCGTTTGGTTTCCTACATGTGCTGAGTTGAGCTTGTCCTCTAATGAGCAGACTTTTTCTGGAAATTCCAAAGATTTTGTCGCAGAATTTAAAAAGGAGATCTGCCCGGTAATAAATCAGTACAACGACAAAACATTTTGACGGTCCTGAAAAGTCCTGGCAATCTTTGTCTATAAAATTGTGGCTACCTGGGATGTTCCAGTGAATGAGCATTTGTTGTCGAAGTGTGCGAAGATATGTAAATCATCGCAAAATTTCTGCTGCCTGTATCGGTTAGATTTTTTGGCACTTACTTTGTGTGCACATTATTATACTTGCTACCTCTGACTGGAAAATGTCTTGAATTCTGAGGTTTTTCAATGTTCTAAAAAACAATTTTATATGATGGGAGGCCTGCTTTTGCGAGCGTGATCTCGGGACATCTGTCCCATTAGCTCGAGTTGACTGTTGCAATACTTTTGCGCTTATTTGTTCGTTCTTTGTTGTTTTTAATGTTCATCTGTTCGTTGGTTCATTTGTTCTCTAGATCTGTAGGACTGCTGTTACTTAGTGACGCAGGGTTGAGAAAAACCCAGGTTTTTTTTCTGAAGGACCCAATTTTATGGGTTTTGCGATTTCATGTTTTTTTCCGTATCAGAATGAGTGCTGCTATATGCAGTCCACGTAAAACGAATATCCAGAAACATGCAAATTTGTGTGTGAAGTTTCGAAAACTTAGCTTTAACTAAACATCTGTTATTAATGGAGTAAGAAACTACAGTTGGATTAACATTAGGAGTTGGTTTTGGTGGTGTTTGGGGGTATGTAATATGTACCCGAATATCTCAACCTTGACTTCCACTCGTCCTCAAGCACCTGAAATTTGAAGCCATTTGTCCCCGAATGGGCCGTAGTGAGCAGGCGTTTTCTAAGAGATATTGCAAACTTTTGAATAAAGGACTTGTGGAAACAATAGAAATGATGACAGGAATGTATGATGTTCGAGTGCTAGTGTTATTAAAAGTGCAATTGCAGTCGAAACGTTGGACAATTTTCGCTGCGTATGTCGATTTCATGAGTTTCCAGAACTTCATTTCTGTATCTGCCGACTCATCTAATTGGACAATGTCTCGATAAGTGTTCTGAACTTTGAGGGTGTGTGGTGTCATGGGAAAAAATTTTGTAGGGTGGAGCATCTTTTTATGTCTGTGCAGCATCATCATCTGGGGAACATTATTTGTCTCCATTTCATGGAGTTGAAGTGTTGCACTATTTTCATACTTGTTCGTTTATTTGTCTGTTTATCGTTACCGATGTTTGATTGTTTGTTTGCGGCAGAGTCGTTTTACCGTTGGTTTGCTTGTTTAGTAGAGCCTGTTTGTTGGACGTTTCTTACTTTGTGTTTTAGTTATTATTATCAGTATTATTATGACTGTTTCATACCTTTGGTGGGAGTTTTCAGGGGAAGAAAATATTGTTAGAAAAATTGCAGTGTTGTAGCTCTAGTGGATATTGATTCAGGTTGACGAAGAAAAAGTCATAAATATCATGCTGGTGGTGTTGGCATTTTGTTTTTTTTTTCAAAAAGCAGAACATTATTACAGCAGAGATCCGATGTTTTAACACCGTTTGTTGTCGAAGGATGCTAACATTTTATTCAGCTGTTTAGTGTTAATTTCTGTTATTTTGTGAGTAGCTTTTAGTCATTTTTTGTCTGCAGCATTATTATTTCGTTATGTTTTTTTGTTACGTTAATCTGCATTGTGTGCATTTTTGAACGAGTTGTGTAAATATTTTATTTCCATGTGGTAATTTTGGAATAATTACCATGGTAATTACTTATTATTGATGTATGGGGTCAGCTAATTGCCTAAAATACAGTGTATATAATTATTTAAAAAGTCACTCTTAGCTCTGAATATTTGATGTTGCTGAAGTTTGGTTGAGATGCACGTTTTTCTGTTTGGAAGGGGTGTACGTTGTCCCAGGTGTTCCAAAAAGTTATACCCTTTTCAACTCTATCAATAATGATGCCATGTATACTGCAAGACACTTTGCCTTTAAACCTGAATGTGCTTAAACTAAAATTGCAAATAATACAACTTAAGAGTGCCACTTCTTTGGCCCACCCTGCAGAAATTTTGAAAGACAAGGCCAGCAGTGGTGATGTTAATATATAGACGTTCCATATTACTGGTATAAAATAATTACACAGTTAGATCTGTGAATGTTGCAAAAGTGACACCATTTGGCATCTAATGTTTGTGATGAATTGTGAGAAATTAGCAAAAATGCAAAAGGTATTACTTTTAATCTTTAGACGACTGGAGTAGGTCAGACCTAGCGTAAACATATTTTTGATATGGTTATTACACCTGGGACCAGTTTCACATGTCTGAATGCACCCTTGCCGTAAATGAATGCTGCGTGCTGATGTTTCTGTGTTTTACGTTTATTTTCACCTATACTGTATTGGGTGGGACATTAAACCCCCTCACTTTTGGCATGTCGTCGTGTAATTTTTGTGCTGTTAATTTGTTTAGTTACGTTTCTGTATGTTTGTTCATTTTGTAATTGCACATATTTTGTAATTGTACATACTCATGTTACAGTCAGTATTGCTAATGTCTAATGTGCCTTTGTACCAGAGGTGGAAAACCTACATATTTGGACAAAAATTAGGTTTGGGTTTTGTCAGGTTTTTTTAGGTTTTTAATGTACAAAAAAAGATGGGGCACAAATGCTAAAATCTCAGAAGAACATCAAATACACTAGTCTTCGTGTGATGTCGAATATCATGATTATAATATGAAATTAAAATTGATTTGTATTATAATTGCACAACACGTAATAACACCTGAAATTTTGAATTTTCAGATATTTTAAACGTTTTTAGACAAATCGAAAACCTACATTCTTGAACCAATTTTCCATCTCTGCTTTGTTCAGGATGTCACAAAATAAAGTGGAGCACTTAATTTTCGATCCTCCTTAAGGCATATAACATGTACTGTAAACCGCATGCATGCAAAGAAGCTAATATTTGCTGGTCAATGCAAAAAGGTGTTCAAAATGATGCATCTTTCACTGCAGTGATCGAGGCTAGTTATTTCAAAAACTGTTAGATTACGTTGCTTTTGGCCAGGATTTGTATTTTAAAAAAATAAAATAAAATAATTCACAAAAAATAAAATAATGTTCGCTGGCCATTTATTGCATAGCACATATTTTCCACTTATGCATGGCGCCCTGTAATATTCTCTCATGAGGTTAAAAGATGTGACGGTTATGTGCCGGTTTGAGTTTCACTTGTTATTAAAATGTTTTCCACGTGTATAAATTTTATTAAACCTTTGACCTGTTAGTCAATGTTTTTGGTTGAGATTTGTATTACAGTAAATGCAAAAAATAAAAAAATAATGTTGGTGAATAAATGCTGGCCATTTTTTTGGCACGAAGCGTAGTAGAACGGTAGTTGAGTTTAGTGGCTGAGGCAAGAGTCTGTTAATTCTTAGCCGTGGTTTTTCGTTGTTTTGAACCGGGGGTTTACGGTTAATTGTTTGTGTTCTGGGTTGTTAACGTGTTTTTAAAGAAAATTATAAAATTGCAGCACTTCGTTGTGATATTTAAAAACAGCGACACTGATCAAGATTCCCGTACCACACATTGCAACACATTTCTTCAGTCAGTGAATACAGGGGCGTTGAGAGCCACAGCGGGGCCTGGGGAAAAATTCATTTTTGAAGTGTGCGCCGCAGCCGAAGATCGCAAAAATCAATAAAACCCTTTATTTTGGGAGTTCAGGGTCTTTCAAAGTAATCGATGTTTATACGATTAAAAAGCTCATCAACATTAGCAGACATTGGTTTAGCATCGTCAGTTATGTCGGCACTTAGTCGCAACTGGAAAAAATCGGCGTCTTTCAATGACTACGAAAACTCGCATTTATCACGCCTTAGTGCAGTGCTATCCGTATTACTTTACGCAGCCGAAACTAGGACTCTTCTCAATGCCGATTCCAGAGCCCTCGAGGCATTCCATATGAAATGTCAGAGGCAGCTCCTGCAAATCAAATGGCACCAGTTCATTCGGAACGACGAGTCCACCGGTCTGCCGTCAATCAGCCATCGCCGCAACTCTCTCTTCGGTCACGTCGCCAGGTTGCAAGAGGATGTTCCAGCTCACAAGGCACTCAACTGGCACGTCGACTTATCGCTCGGACGTCCACCAAGTAGCCAACGGAATCGTCGTCCAGACAGTCCCCGCAACAGATGGGTTGACCAAATTCGGCGGGACAACAACCTCCCGCCCGTTGATCTCTGGATGCGTGCCGTCAGTCGTGGTCACCGCGGCCTCTACCGCTAACGTTAACGACGACGAGTATAGGCCTAGGCCTAATCGCCTAAATTTTATTAAGTTACTTGGTTTTTTCTATAGGTAGTGCAAAACAGACGCTATAGGCTAAGTGGGCTTTGCGGTCATTTGATGGGCATGCAGAATGCAAACGTCGTAAATAGGCCATTCGTACGAATTTTTGTTAGGCCTGTCAAAAATTGTAAGCCACAAGTTATAATAGATAATGTCCGGGATCCTTTTTGATACCACTGTTGGCCGACTCGCACCCTGAAAATGTTCTGAAGTTTAAATTATTGTGTGCGCATGAACATACATGTACAACATAACGAGTTAACAATAACTTCGACGATCAAATAGCTGTTTATTTATTTTCGGATCCTCTAAACTAACAACACACAACAGAAAATAAGCACAAGTCCAACACTATCATGCACAATGGACCGGTAAGCTTAATGCTCTACGTTACAATCTTAACTGTGTTGATAGTTACAGGCACGGCGACGATGGCGTTATGGTTACATGTATGTATAGGTACGAGTAACAATAATGGCATTTACAGCCTATGTGTCGTTAGAGGGAGCCGACTGTACTGCCTGCCCCCGAAGGCCAGCAAAATGGCAAATGTGAACGCATTTTTACTTATTTCCTTTTACATAGCATCCGATATAACATAAACTGCCTACACCACTCCCAAATACTTGTGTTGCAAATTGCGAGCAAACCACTGCAGATAGCGACATGGTTACTATTGACAGCTTATAGGAATTTGCCATTGCCTTATCCAACGATACCATTGCCGACCTCCTATTACGTACCGTCTAGCCACAATACAAAACGTTACAGACAAACGACGACAGACAGACGACAGATCGTACCATAAGCGTAACCGTTAGTATGGTCGGCTAAAATGTTAAAATGCTGCGTCAGTCTTGCTGTAGGCTATAGCTAGTGTAGCGCTTTTTACACAATTCGGACTCGTGCGCTTCGGAATCTCCGAAGTGGCACGAGCTAGTGATAGCGCAAAAAATCAATAAAACTCCTAATTTTGGAAGTTCAGGCTCTTTCAAAGTCATCGATGTTGATACATGTATGACTGAAAAGCTCGTCACTAGTGCTTGTTGTAATAGGCAACATGCGCATGCCTATCTGCAACCGTGTTCACGAAAGACTGGCCAACAACGGTAAAATAACAACTTTTACGGGGGTACCGCTCTTTGATGCCCTCGTGCGCAGGTTTTCTTAAACATAGAAAATCAAGATTTGGAAAGTCGAAATCAACGTTCAATTATATAAATTTCGTACACAGCTTTTCTGTGTTTATCTCAATTGATTTCGGCGCAATTCGCTTTTGAAATGTGTCTCGCAGCCCGAAATAGCCAAAAAATTTATAAAACCCCTACTTTGAAGTTCAAGGTCATCCAAGGTTATTGAATTCGGTGGCAATCGAGAGCCACTGTACGACTTCCTGTTAATTAATAGCAAATAGGCCCTATTTCCACCGTTATTGAGATACAGCGACCTATCGGCTAAAAATCGCAAATTTGTTTCACCCCCTCTTATTTAGCGCCCTCGTTCGAGGTGACCCCCTTCGAATTTATGGACAAGCTTTACGGTTCCTACGGTTCCAGGCAGCCGAAGGTGATAATTTGGTAATTCTAGCTTGCACCGTTTTTGACTGTGTGACGACGCATGCTGCACATCAGCTGGCACAATTTCGTGTCTAACGATGAAGTTTTGCGTCGTTCTGGCCTGATCGACGTCTCCTACATCGTCAGTAAACGAAGACTGGGTCTCTTTGGTCACGTCGCCAGACTTCGAAGTAATGCAGCGACAAACCACATCCTACGAATCTGCACCAAGACGAGGGATGGTGACCGGCCTTCGCAGGAGTGGAGACGCGCCAGCGGTCGACCATACACCACCTGGATCTACCACGTGACACCGGTGTTGCAGCGACGGAGGCCCTGGAGCTAGCGGAGGATAAACCGTTCTGGCGAACGATCGCAACGGCGGGATGCTTCGGCTAATCGCTTTGCGTCTGATGATGATGATGACCCGTGTGACAGACACACAGACGGACGGACGGACGGACGGACAGAATTGCGATGGCTAAGCGGGTGTAAAAAACGGTAAATAATTTGAAAGCGTGCAATGAGGTGTTGTGATTGTTTGAATAGCAGGATTTCAGAACGCGTTTATATTTTTTGCAGCTCCGTGGATAAACCGTCGTTTGGCGTGCCTGCAGAGTTAGGTCCAAACTCCATTTGCATCAATTTGCTCCAGATTATTATTTTGTTGTACAACACACTTCACAGTTTTTTGGTCTTAAAAATAGTCTTGTTAATTATCTTGGTCTTTAAAAGGGAAAAAGTCTTAATCTAGAAAAAAAGTTTTCGTTATATCACTGGTTCTATGCAAAAAGTAACTCGCAACATCTTGAAAGGACAAGATGCTGTAGGCCTATACAGTTTGTTGCAGGCCCACGACTTGTCTGTTGTCCAACAAGTCGAATTACGGTGGAGCTTGCGCCTTAGCGACGTCGCCCTCCTCTGCGGCCAAGCAGCGAGGGACCGATCTTCTTACGTAGCTTGAGCGCGTACGTTATGGAGGTGTACGGCTCGTCAGGACAGCACGGAAATTGCGTCACCTGCACACAGACCACACGCAGACATTACATACAGGGTGGTCCAACGAAATATGCTACTCAGCAATTTTTGTCATATCGTACGTAAGGCTGGAAAACTAATTTTTAAAACATAAGCTTTTAATTTTAAAACACGCGAAAACCTCTCAAGTCCGAAATATACTTTAATGTTTTAACTTTTTTCGGTGGCAGAGCATGTGCAATAAAAAAACTTCAGAACATATTTGATTTCATATCGTAACTTTTTAGTTTTATCACGCTTGGATTATAGAAAACGATGTGATGGGAAATGGTGTATAAAGAAATGAAGTTTTGTTTCTGACTGCCGTTTGACGAAGTTTTAAGACGTGAGCATTTCCGCTTTCGGTCGGTGTGAATGAGAAAGATTGCAACGTCCTTTGTTCAACGGTCTGCAGAGGAGTGATAGATGACTCCTTTTCTTATGCATAGCTCAATTAAAATGGGAGCTGGGCCTCTGCCGGGCGAGCGCTTCAGCAGAGATTCAAGCATTGTTAATAATTCGGAGCATGTCGCTGTCCTGTCTAGTCTCCGGCGAGAGCAACATTAATGTCAGTCAGTGATCAATAATCGTGCTATAGGCTCTGCTCTATAGCTACATACCTCGAGACGTCCTCGGTTCTCCAGTAGACCCCAGAGATCGCTCGGCTCGAAACTGCTTGTGTCCATGCGTACGTGCTCACTGTCTATCTCGTTGCTGTTCAGCGAAGAACGACTGCGGCGACGCCCGACGCTACTGCCTGGAAGCGGCTGAAGGTCGAGCCGCATGGCGTCATAGGTCCACGAGGCGAACTTGAGAACAGCAGACCACGAGTTGCCGCGAAATTCGTGCCGGGATGTAACGGTGTAGATGATTGGTCGCACCCACGTTACGGATCCGTCGTAGCGAACCACGGCGTCCGTTACAATCGAGTCGTCCGTCTTCAGGCTATACAGTCAGCGCCACCGAAAATTATTCTTAACAAGCAAACATTTTGACTCGTCTAATGCCAACATGTACTCGCCATCCGCTTTTGTCGTACTGTAACCTACACCTTTGATCTTGAACTAAAAAATTGGCACTCGGATTACAAAACGTTCGTGCCAATTTTGTTTTTAACCTGTCTTGTTTTTGAAATAAGGAACCCATTGGAGAGAGACAGACAGACGGGGATCGAAGACCCGTAACCCGGCCTAGTATGTAGGACGACTGCATAATAATGTGAAACAAAACAGTAAAATTGTTATTGGAAAAAAGAGCACAATTAACTAACAAAACGCAGTTTTATAATGATCGAGTTAGACTGCGTATAAGCTACAATTGGATCACAACTTTTATTGTCATCATCACGATCACAAGGCTCACAGTGTACGCGAAGATACAGATGAACTTAAGTCGTAAATTAGGCATTCGCGCAATATAAACCCACACGTACACGTAAAAGTGGCACACTTGTTCACTGCTATATCGGTTATTCATTGCAAAATAGCCAGCGGCATACGTACATCACCGAGTTTACAATATGAATCGTCTAAAAGTTTATTTTTATTTTTTATTAATAGTTGGTGTCTGCCTAATGCTTTATGATTTCTTGTCTTAGTTTCTGCAAATCGTAGTTATTATTCCTACCAGCGAGTTTCGAATTTGCAATATGTATTGCTTTTACTTTGTGTTTGTGCACATTTTTTGCGAACATCAATAAAAATTATCGTTGTCGTCATTATTTTAAAAGTTGTTGTTATTGATGCATTTTTTTTATCTCAAAGAAATCAAATTCTGTAGGCCTATAGTGACATACGTGTTGAGCAGCTTGATGTCGGGAATCCATATTCTCGCGTCTGTAGTCGAGGTGTCCATGTTGAGACGTTCGATGCCCGAATATTGCTCGGGGTCCCACACCAGAAATTCGTCGTGCCATTTCTATACATATCCAACCGCATCACATCGTCATAAATTACAATGTATATATATATATATATATATATATATATATATATATATATATATATAAAA